>Ga0307486_1000004_pt1 | contig 269374 bp, 251 predicted proteins | sample CBIW02metaG_FD_203663 | JGI IMG/M metagenome (GOLD analysis project Ga0307486, IMG submission 203663) | Sea-ice brine microbial communities from Beaufort Sea near Barrow, Alaska, United States - CBIW 0.2 | ecosystem: Environmental > Aquatic > Marine > Coastal | place: USA: Alaska | collected...
AACTCATGCCGTCGCCAAAGACCCAAGCGGGTTCCTGCGTCAGGTCTGCGTAGCGGGTCCCGTGCTGGGCATCGATCTGGTTGTAGAAAGTGGGCTGCTGGCCGACGTGGCGCGCGAACGAGATAGGCAGGCGACCGCTGGGCTCGATGTGCCCCAGGATCAGTTCCGCAATCGCCTGGCCGCCCAGCATCCCCGGGTTCGCGGCCCAAAGAATAGCGGCAGCGCTGTGTGCCGATGCGGGTAGCACGAGCGGCTTGGAAGCGACAACGACGACGATCATGGGGGTATCGGTAGTGGCAAGCGCATCGAGCAGTGCCACCTGTCCACCGACGAGTTCGAGGGTGGCGGTGGAGCGGCCTTCGCCAATCAGCTCAATACGGTCGCCCACGACCGCAACGACGTAGTCGGCGTTCTTGGCTGCAGCGGCGGCATCGGCGATCATGTCCGCATCGGGTTCGCAGGGCAACACGATCTGTGGGCGCGGCTGTCCGTCGGCAAAGAACTCTCCCGCCGGGTCAGCGCCGAGGTTAAGAATGTCCGCGCCGCGGGCGTGCGTCACAGTCCAGCTGTTCGGCACGAGCGAGTTGAGGCCACCAAACACCGTCGTGATCTGCTCGCGGGGGTGGCCCTCCATGAGCCACGGCGCCTGGCCAGAGGACCCCGCCCAGTCGCCCAACTGAGTTTGCGCGTCATCGGCGTTAGGGCCAACTACGGCAATGCGCTTCGGAGCATCCGTAGTCAAAGGCAGCATGCCGTCGTTTTCCAAGAGGACCAGTGAGCGGCGTGCTACCTCCAGGTTCAGTGCTGTGTGCGCGGGTATTGCGATCGCCACGGCCTGGCGGTCGGAATCGGGCATGCGCGGGTCCTCAAAGAGTCCAAGGTCAAATTTCAAGGTGAGAATACGTGCCACGGCCTGGTCGATGCGTGATTCCTCGAGCAACCCCTGGGCAACCGCGTCCTGGGCCCCCTGGAAGAACGCGGGCGTAGTCATGATCATGTCGTTGCCAGCGTTTACAGCGGCGGCCGATGCTTGAGCGTAGTCAGGGAACAGGCGCTGCTCACGCACGAGGTTGCCGACGTTGTCCCAGTCCGTAATGAGGGTTCCGGTATAGCCCCACTCTTCGCGCAGCACGTCGTTGAGTAGCCAGTCGTTGATGGTGATAGGAACGCCATCGGTGGCCTGGTATCCCAGCATGAAGGTCGCGCTTGATTCGCGCGCCACGCGCTCAAAGGGCGGCAAGTACCAAGCGCGCAACTTGCGCCGCGAGATGTCGGACTCCGACGCGTCGCGTCCACCTTGGGTTTCTGAATAGCCTGCAAAGTGCTTGGCGGTGGCCAGGATTGCAGTGGGGTCGCCCAGGCCGTCGCCCTGGTAGCCCTTGACCATGGCCGAGGCAAGCTCGCCGATGAGGTACGGGTCCTCACCAAAAGTCTCGCTGACGCGGCCCCAGCGGAGGTCGCGAGCGATGCACAGCACAGGGGAGAACGTCCAGTGGATGCCGGTTGCGGCAACCTCGATAGCGGTGGCGCGCGCCACGCGGGCCAACAGGTCGTAGTCCCACGTTGCTGCCATGGCGAGCTGAGTGGGAAAGATCGTCGCGCCCTTCCAGAACGAGTGTCCGTGGATGCAGTCTTCGCCCACCAGCAGGGGGACTTGCAGCCGCGACTTCTCAGTCCACGTGCGTGCCTCAAGAACCCGCTCCGGTGAAGTGTGAAGGATCGAGCCGACGTGGAAGTCCTCGATAATTCCCTGCACCCCGTCAGTCGCGGTGAGTTGCATCATTTGACCGACCTTCTCCGCGAGAGTCAAACGCGAAATAAGGTCAGCGACGCGCTGTGCGGTGGGAAGGGTGGGATCGAGGTAAGAGATGGCGTTCACGGTTATCCTTGAGCTTTCGGAGGGTCGCCGCGATACGCCGACGAATCGTTTCGAAATTAGTGTATGCGATGGAACTTACGGGCAGGTAAGTAACGGTAGATGACCACGTCGATGTCTCGCGCAATTCTTGAGCCACAACGTTTGCGACGTAGGGAATCAGGTCTCGCGAGAGAGCGCGCGGGTGTGGCGTAGCGAGTCGTGATGAATGTCGATCAGCGCGTCGACGGTAGCCGACCACGGCATCGACTCAGCGCGTGTGCGCGCCTTGTCTCGCCGATCGTGGGCATCGGTATCTAGCATCTGCGCGAGTGCCGTGGCGAATCCCTCTGCGGTGCCCGCCGCGGCGACTCCCGCATCCCCGACGACCTCGGACAGAGCGGAATGCCTGTTGAAGATCACGGGAGTTCCGCAGGCCAGCGACTCGAGCGCGGCAAGTCCGAAGGTCTCGATGGGGCCGGGGGCCACGACCACATCGGCGGTGGCCAACAAACTGGCGAAGTGATCGCGGTCCGAGACAAAGCCGAGGAAGTCGGCAGGAGCGTCTTCGGCTAGCACGCGCATCTGGGCTTCAAGCGCCCCGGTGCCAACACAAACGAGGCGTACTGCACGCCCCTGTGACGCAAGAAGGCGCACCGCATCGATCGCAAGGTCGGGACGCTTCTCAGCGGACAACCGCGATGCCATCAGGATGAGCGCCGTATTGGGCGCAACCAGACTGTTGCGCAAATGGGCGTCGAATCGTGAAGGAATAAACACATCAAGGTCGACGCCTAGTGGAACCTTGCGGGTGGCCACGCCGATGCGAGAGAACTCCTCGCCCGCAAAGTCCGTGGTGCACACGATTGTGGTGAAGCGGCGATGAGTGCCCCGGTTATGCCAGTCCGACAGCGCGGTGATGGGTCGTGCACGGCGAAGCAGGGAAGGAACGTTGGCACTGATTACCCCGTCCGCTCGCTCGTGAGCAAAGAACACGCTCGGAATATCGCTGGCACGGGCCCAGTTACCAAGCCCGCGCAGGGTCGTGCGGTCGGAAACCTCAAGCACATCTGGCGCGAATCGCGCGAGGGCTCGTCGTACGGCGCCGCCGCGAGAGATGACGCGGTAGCCGCCGGTCATGGGGATGATAGGGCTACGAACCGTTACTCGGTGCCCAAACTCGGTCAGTTCGTGGCGGTCGCTTATCCCGGGAACGATCATCAGGAACTGGTGCCCTCGCTCGCGATATCCACGACCGAGAGCGTGCACAGTGGTGCGAAGTCCACCCGATGTGGGTCCGTAAAAGTTCGCGACGTGTGCGATGCGCATTACGTCACCGCCCCATAGCCCACATCCATGCGTTCGGCTGCAATCTTTACGCCGGCCGCAATGCCACCGTGCGCGGCGATCGCGTCTGCGTAGTGTCCCATCAGGGCCTCGCAAACCTGGTACCACGTGCGCCCTGCGACTGATATGCGCGCTTGCGCTGAGAATCTGTCACGAAGTTCGGAGTCCTTTGCGAGCGTCTGGACAGCGTCCACCATCGCCGTGACCTCGCCGGGCGGATACAAGAAACCGGTGGTCCCGTGGTCGACCAGATCGATCGGACCGCCCCGGCGCGGGGCGACCACGGGCACTCCCGAGGCAAGTGCCTCTTGGACGCTCTGGCAGAACGTTTCAAATTCACCGCAGTGCACAAAGACGTCAAATGAAGCCACCGTTCGAGCGAGGTCTTGGCCCGCCAGGTACCCGGTGAACACGGCATCGGGAAGAAGCAGTCGCAACTTTGCGTCAGCGGGGCCATCACCCACGATGACCACCTTGATCCCGTCAATCGAGCCCAATCGGGCGAGGTCTTCCACGCGCTTCTCGGCAGCGAGTCTGCCAACGTAGCCCACCACGATCTCGCCATGAGGTGCCCACTCTTGGCGAAGGGCTTCTTGGCGCTTCGAGGGGTGAAAGCGTTCTGCATCGACACCGCGCGGCCACAGCCTGAGACGTTCGACGCCCAGTTGTGCTAATTGCCGCATCGCGTAGGTCGAGGGCGCAAGCGTGATGTCGGCTTTCGCGTGAATATTGCGCACGCGGTTCCATAGCAGTCCCTCGCCCCAGCCCGCGTTGTAGCGGTCCGCGTAGGACGGCACCTCGGTCTGGTAGACGGCGACGCAGGGCAAGGCCAATTCCTCGCACGCCTTGACTGCGGACCAGCCAAGCATGAAGGGCGATGCGAGGTGAACGACATCGGGTGAGTAGTCGTCCAATATCCGCGAGAGTTTGCCGACTCCGCTAAGCGAGACGCGTACGTCCTTGTATCCTGGCCAACCCATGGCTGGGACCCGAGTGATTTTCGCAATTCCATGGCGCACGGGGTTGGCGGTGCCTCGGGGCTCAGGAGCGATCACCATGGCCTGGTCGCCGCGCGCGGTGAGGTGTTCGATCACGCGCAACAGAGAGTTCGTCACCCCATTGGACTGGGGCAAGAACGACTCGGTGACCAGCGCGACTTTCATATCGTTATTGTCGCAACGCGGCGTGCCGAGCGCACGGCAGCGGGGTGTCCGGCGGGTAAATCTTGAATGACGGTTCAGGGTGTGAGCATTGCGCAGGCTGACGATGCCGCTGGCACGCCGTGGGATAATCACGTCATGACTGTCACACCTTCCGCACTCGTCAAATCCGCGGTGCTTGGTGCGCTCGCCCTCGCGATGCTGGCTGTGGCGCCAGCCGCGAGCGCGCACACATCACTCATTAGCGCTTCGCCGCAAGACGGCGACGTGCTGACTGAGGCCACAGAGCTGCGCTTAGAGTTCAGTGACGAACTGCTCGATTTGGGTAATGCGGTCACGTTGAGGGATCCCGGTGGTGGCACGTCAGACATTGAGATCGATGTGTCCGAGCCACGTGTGCTGAGCGCTGCGTTGCCGTTGGCCGATGCGGGTGATTACGTCATCGACTGGCGTGTGGTTGCCAACGATGGCCACCCCATCGAGGACTCCATCAGGTTCACATACGCACCGACTGCCGACACCTCGCCTGGGGCGTCGCCCTCCGCATCAGTGAGTACCCCTGTGGTCACCGCGGCGCCAACCATTACAGACGTCGATGGGGGAAGTGGATTATCCCTGCAGTGGTGGATAATCGGAGTCGGCGTGGTCGCCGGAATTGGCATCGGCTACTTGGTGCGGCGCTCGGGTGGCCCCGCGGTACCCGACGCCTGACGACAACAGCGCCGCACATTAAAGGTCACTACTCGCGTGCCCAGTCGCGATACTTGCAGGTCGTGCGTGAGAGCCCTCGCGTTCATTGAGATAGAGGATTGGAGGAAATGAATGAGCACAGTGTCATTCGTTGCACCTCCTGGGCTCCCACGGTGGCGTATGCCTGTGACCGCTCATGCGCCCCGTGCGTGGCAGGCAATGGTCGCCTTCGCACTTGGCGGATTCGGAATCGGGCTGACCCAAGGCGGCGCGGCCAGCGTCATCCAGGACCAGGTCGCTGACCTCCACACCTCGGTTGAGGTCCTTGGCTACACGATGATGGCGTACGCGCTGGGGGTGGTGATCGGATCACCACTGATCATGATCGGCATGGGCCGCGTTAATCGGCGACCATTACTGTTTTGGCTCATGGGTGCCATTGTGCTCACTACCGTGGCCACCATCCTCGCTCCCAACGTCGAATCACTGTTCGCGATCCGGTTTCTGTCGGGCTTTCCGCACGGCGCGTTCTTAGGTACAGCGTCATATGTCGCCATGATGATGATGGGTCGCGAACGGCGTGGTCAGGCGATCGCCATCATCATGCTGGGATTGACCGCCTCCGCGATCGTCGGTATCCCCGCTATGCAATGGGCATCGACCGTGTACGGCTGGCGTATCGCGTACGTCGCCGTGGCGGTCGTGGGATTGATGTCGCTGATCGGGGTGTGGCTCTTCGTGCCGTCAATCGAGGGAAACCGCGCGACGTCGGTTCGGGGAGAGCTACGTACGCTGCGGGGTCGCACATTGTGGACAGCGCTCATCGCCGTCACCGTAGGGTTTGCTGGGCTTGGCGCAGTGTTCTCCTACATCGTTCCGCTGCTGGAAGAGACCACCGGGCTGACCCCAAGCGCGGTGACGTGGGTACTCGTGGGTTGGGGTGTTGGACTCAGTGCAGGTGCCTACATAGGTGGCAAACTCACCGATTGGTCGACTGTAGGAGCGGCACGCATTGGGTTGAGCGCGACTGCGGTCACGCTGCTGGGGATTGCACTGCTGGGGACGATGCCGGTGCCCGCCGTGATCCTGCTAGTACTCATGCCGATGTCCATTCAGATCTTCTCCCAGTCGTCTCAGAATCACTTGATGGACGTCATTCACACATCGCCGTCGCTCGGGGCGGCGATGTCCCACGCTGCGCTCAACGCTGCCTATGCGTTGGGAGCCGGAATGGGTGCGCTGGTATTGAGTTTTGGGTTCAGTTACCTTGCTCCCGCATGGGTCGCGGTAGCACTGACCCTGGTTGCGCTCGTGGTGGTTTACTTAGGCGCTGGTTACCGCAGGGATCGCAGCGCGTGAGTGGCCTGCGCGTGGGTGTCGGCCGCCAGGCTGTGGGACGCTAGTGGACATGATTCTTCGACTGGGAACACGCGCCTCGACGCTTGCGCGTACGCAATCGGGGATGGCCGCTGAGGACCTCGTGGCGCGCGCGACAGCGCGCGGCATCGACCTCACTGTTGAACTCGTACAGATCTCGACCAAAGGCGACAGGACTCAGGGTTCGCTCGTCGGGCTCAGCGAGGTCGGCGTGTTCGTGAACGCGCTGCGCGACTCGCTGTTGAGCGACGAGTGCGACCTGATCGTGCACTCCCTCAAGGACATGCCCGTTGGCGCGCACCCGCACCTTAATTTGGTCGCAGTGAGTGAGCGTGAGGACGTGCGTGACGCGTTGTGCGCCGGCGGCCTCACCTTGGCAGAGCTACCCCAGGGCGCTCGCATCGGAACCAGTTCCCCGCGCCGCGCCGCCCAGGTTAAGGCGCTGCGCCCGGACCTGACGGTGGACGATTTGCGCGGAAACGTCGACTCACGGCTTGCGCGGGTGGGTCACGACTTCGACGCCATTATTCTCGCGGCAGCTGGGCTGGCCCGTCTGGGTCGCTCGAAAGAGGTGTCGCAGTTCTTTGAGCCCGGGCAGATGCTGCCCGCGCCGGGGCAGGGCGCACTCGGTATCGAGATACGTGCCGACGCGCCAGAGGAGCTCACCGCGTTGGTCGCGCTGCTGGACCACGCGCCCACTCGTGCCGCAGTCACGGCAGAGCGGGCCACTCTCGCGGTGCTCGACGCCGGTTGTTCAGCCCCTGTTGCCGCACATGCCACGATCCACGGATCTCAGATGCGACTTACTGCGCGTGTCACCAACATTGATGGCACTTTGGCGCTCAATGAAGCCGATGCTGGGCCCGTCTCAAACGCCGAGTCGATCGGCAAGTCCGCCGGTTGGGCGCTGATGGGGCGGGGTGCGGCACGGTTGATGGGCCGCTCATGACGTCTGCCGTCAGCAGCAACGTTCCTGGTACCCGGATCTTGGTGCCGGTGACTGCGGAGCGCCGCGACCTCGCGGACCGCCTGATGGCTGCTGGCGCGCTGGTTGACACCGCGGAATTCATTGCGATCGAAGGGCCCGAATCGGCTCAGGAACTCGCGATCGCCACTGCCAAGTGGTGCTCCGGTCAATACGACTGGATGGCAGTGACGAGCCGGAACGCGGTGATTGCTATGGCACGCATCGCGGAGCTGGCCGGAACGACCTTGGCGGAGCCACAGCCCGCCGCCAAGGTCGCGACAGTGGGAGAGGCCACCTTGGGCATATGCCGCGACAAGGGGCTGAACGTGACCTTGGTGCCCACCACCAAGGCCACCGCCAGCGGCATCGTCGCCCAAATGCCCAGCGGACCCGGACACGTGCTTGCGCCGCTGGGAAACTTGGCCTCCCCGGTTCTGGCGCGAGGCTTGACGCGCAAGGGATGGACTGTCGATTCCGTCGAGGCATACCGAACCGTCGACGGTGCGGGTCTCTCGCTCGAGCAGACCGACTACCTCGCCGCCGGGGAATTCGATGCCGTGTTGCTGACGTCGGGATCGGTTGCCGAGCGCTTTGCTGACCAGGCAGGCAGTGTTGACGCGAGCACCCGTCTCATCGCGATCGGCGCGACCACGGCTGCGTCTGCGCGTGCCGCGGGTTTACGCGTCGATGGCGTGGCCGAGCACCCTTCATACGACGGCATCATCGTGGCGCTTGAGGTTGCTTTGGGAACATTCATCACCGAGTCAAGGAGATCGTCATCATGACCTACGACGCGCCTCAGCGCAGGCCTCGGCGCCTACGCACCACCGCGGCAATGCGCAACCTCGTGCGTGAAACCCGGGTAAGCGCGCAGGCCCTGGTGCTTCCGCTCTTTGTCCACGAAGGCGTCACCGCTGAGCAGCCCATCGAATCTCTGCCCGGCGTCAGTCACCACACCCTTGACTCGATGGCCTGCATCGTGGACGACGCGGCCAACGCAGGCATCGGCGCAATTATGCTGTTCGCAATTCCCTCCCTCCGCGACGCCACCGGCACCGCGGCGACTGATCCCCAAGGAATTTTGAACCTCGCGATCGCGCGCGCGGTCGAGGCCGCGGACGGGCGTTTGGTCGTGATGGCCGACTTGTGCCTGGACGAATTCACCGACCACGGTCACTGTGGCCTGCTCGACGACCGCGGCGAAGTCGACAACGATGCGACCCTGGTGGCGTACGGCCGCATGGCGCTTGCGCAAGCGGCGGCGGGTGCGCATGTGCTGGGACTGAGCGGCATGATGGATGGACAAGTGGCATACGTGCGCGCTGTCCTTGACGCCGACGGCTATACCGACACGTCTTTGCTTGCATACGCCGCGAAGTACGCATCGGCGTTCTACGGCCCCTTCCGCGAGGCGGTGCAAAGTGAGTTGCAGGGCGACCGCAAGACGTACCAAATGGACCCGGCCAACGGGCGCGAAGGTCTACTGGAAGCTGAGCTCGACGAGTCCGAGGGTGCCGACATCCTGATGGTAAAGCCAGCCTTGCCATACCTCGATGTGCTCGCGGAGGTGGCCGCGTCTTCGCGGGTGCCAGTGGCCGCCTACCACGTGTCGGGCGAATACTCGCAGATCGAGGCTGCCGCCCAGCGCGGTTGGCTCGATCGCCGCGCTGCCCACCTTGAGGCTCTTACCTCGATGGTTCGTGCAGGTGCGGACATCATCGTGACCTACGCGGCACTTGACCTCGCGGCATGGATTGCCGCCCCAAAGGAGAAGTCATGACAACCACCTCCAGCATCTTTGACGCCGACGCCTTTGCCGCGCGAGCTGAAGCGGTGACGCCGGGCGGAGTGAATTCGCCCGTGCGCGCTTGGAACGGCGTCGGTGGTCACCCCGTTCCGTTGGCATCGGCGCGAGGAGCTTACGTCAAGGACGCGGCGGGCACGGAGTACGTCGACATGGTGTGTTCGTGGGGCGCCGCGATCGTGGGCCACGCTCACCCGCTGGTCGTTGAGGCAGTCAGTGCTGCCGCTGCACGCGGACTCAGTTTTGGTGCGTCGACGGAGGCTGAAATTGACCTGGCGGAGCACATTCGGGCGCGTTACGCGCCGGCCGAGCGCGTGCGTCTGGTCAGTACTGGGACCGAGGCGACGATGACAGCGGTGCGCCTTGCGCGTGCGGCAACCGGCCGCGACGTGATCGTGAAGTTCGCAGGCTGCTATCACGGCCACAGCGACGGGTTGCTGGTTGCTGCTGGCTCGGGCCTGGCAACGGCCGGGGTGCCGGACAGCGCGGGCGTGACCGCAGCGAATGCGGCACAGACCTTGGTGCTTCCTTACGGCGATGTCGACGCGATTACGGACGCCTTCGCGGAACACGGCGCGCGCATTGCTGGTGTCATCACCGAGGCAGCGCCCGCCAACATGGGCGTCGTGCGTCCGCCGCTTGGCTTCAACGCGCTGATTGCGTCGTTGTGCCGCAACGAGGGCGCGGTCTTCATCTTGGATGAGGTTCTCACCGGGTTCCGCGCCGGGCCTGCGGGCTACTGGGGTGTAGAGCGAGACGAGTCGCTCGCGCGCGGGCAGCAACCGTGGATTCCGGATTTGGTGACATTCGGCAAGGTCATTGGCGGGGGACTGCCAGTGGCTGCACTCGCGGGCCGCGCTGACCTCATGAACCAGCTCGCTCCCAATGGGCCCGTGTATCAAGCCGGAACGCTATCCGGAAACCCTGTCGCCGTGGCATCGGGCTTGGCGACCATGTCGCTACTCACCGACGACCTCTACGCGCACCTCGCCGACCTGTCCGATCAGATGGTGGCAAATGTTTCGGGCGCGCTCACCGAGGCGGGAGTGACTCACGCGGTAGGTCGCGCAGGCACGCTCGCCTCGTTCTTCCTTGGCCTAGGCGATGCCCCGGTGGACTTCAACCAGGTATCGCAGCAGGACACCGCTGGGTATGCCACGCTGTTCCACTCTCTGCGCGAACAGGGCATCTACCTCCCGCCATCCGCATACGAGGCATGGTTCCTGTCCGACGCGCACACATCCACTGACATTGATCGTGTCGCCGGGGCGGTGGCCTCGTGGGCCGCAGCCAAGTGCGCATAGCGCACTAGCCTGGCGGCGACTTCTCACGGCTGGCTCCCTGGGCCGGTGAGAGATAAGTTGCATCCGAGTTACACGCCAGGGAGTCTCCCGTAACACTGCCTCCGTAACTTGGCCTGTGTCTGACGCTGACGTTGACGTCCTTCAGACGTCTCCGCGGTCGACTCAGGGGAGGCGGGACATGGCTATTCATGAGACCACAGAGGTTCAGGAGCTTGAGCCGGGAACCATTGGCAAGGGCCGATGGATTGAACGGTGGGAACCAGAGAATGAGATTTTCTGGGAGGCAAAAGGCAAGGCAATCGCCGCTCGCAATCTTTGGTTCTCCATCCTCGCCGAGCACATCGGGTTCTCCGTTTGGTTGCTCTGGAGCATCGTTGTCGTCAAGATGTACGGCAACTACGACGACGCAGGCGTGCTGGTCGCTGCTGGCACCGGCGGGTGGGCGCTCACCGGTAGCCAGGGACTGACGCTGCTCGCGGTCGCGTCCGGTGTGGGCGCGTTCATGCGTGTTCCTTACACGTTCGCTGTGCCGATCTTCGGCGGCCGGAACTGGACTGTCATTTCCGCGCTCTTGTTGCTCATCCCGACGCTAGGGATGGCGTGGGTGCTTGGCAAGCCCGACACGTCGTTCGGTGTGTTGGTCGCCATTGCAGCGACGGCCGGACTCGGTGGCGGCAATTTTGCGTCCTCCATGGCCAATATCTCTTTTTTCTACCCGGACAAGGCAAAGGGTTGGGCCCTCGGGCTGAACGCCGCCGGCGGAAACATCGGTGTCGCCGTTGCTCAAAAACTGGTTCCACTGGTGATTGGGGTCGGCGCGCTCGGGCTGTCCGCAGCGGGCCTTGTCTACGTGCCGCTGGCGCTGGCCGCGGCGGTTTTGTCCTTCTTCTTTATGGACAACCTGCGCGAAGCAAAGGCGGATCCCAAGCCGACGGCGCGTGCGCTCAAGCACGGTCACACGTGGCTCATGGCGTTCCTCTACATCGGTACCTTCGGCTCCTTCATTGGCTATTCGGCTGCGTTCCCCACCCTGTTGACCGTGGTGTTCGACCGTAGCGACATCGCGTTGTCGTGGGGATTCCTGGGTGCGCTCATTGGATCCCTTTCGCGGCCATACGGTGGCCGCCTCGCTGATCGCTTTGGCGGCTCACTGATTACCGTCGGGTCCTTCGCAGTCATGGCGGCCGGCGGATACCTCGCAGTGCTTGGTGTGCAGCAAGAGAACCTCTTCCTGTTCTTCCTTGCCTTCATCCTGCTGTTCGCCTTCACCGGAATCGGCAACGGCTCGACGTACCGCATGATTCCCTCGATCTTCACTCGCTTGCGAGACCAAGAGGGCGACGGCTCACAAGCGTCGCATCTGGACTACAAACGCCAGTCGGCCGGAGCTGTTGGCATTATCTCCGCGATCGGGGCATTCGGCGGCTTCGCGATTCCATTCGTATACAAGTGGTCGCGCGAATCCTTCGACGGATCGATCGTCCCGGCGCTGCAGATCTACATCGGGGTGTTCCTATTCATGGCGGCGCTCACGTGGGTGTTCTACCTGCGTCGCGGCGCACGGATGCAGAACGTCTAGCCGATGCCTCGTTCCCCTGGAGCGACAGGGTTGCCGGCCACAGTGGCCGGCAACTCGGTCGCGAGCCACTGCCCGTACTGCGCGCTTCAGTGTGCGCAGACGCTGACGCGAACCCCGAGCGCCGCGTTACCGCTTGAGGTGACGGGTCGCGACTTTCCCACCAACCGCGGCGGCATGTGCCAAAAGGGGTGGACGTCTGCCGAGGTGCTACGCGCATCGGATCGCATCACCGAACCGATGATCCGGACCGCAGATGGGGGCTTCCGTACCGCAACGTGGGACGAGGCGCTCGATCTGGTGAGCTCACGCTTGCAGAGCATCCAGCAAAAGCACGGCAAGGACAAGGTCGCGATCTTTGGTGGGGGAGGTCTCACGAACGAGAAGGCGTACTCTCTTGGCAAATTCGCGCGGGTGGTGTTGCAGACGCCCTATATCGATTACAACGGGCGCTTTTGCATGTCGTCAGCTGCGGCGGCATCGAATCGGGCCTTCGGTATGGATCGCGGGCTTGGATTTCCGCTCGCGGACCTCGGCGGCGCGGACGCTGTGTTCCTGATCGGCTCCAACGTGGGCGTCACCATGCCGCCATTTGTGCAGCACCTCGCCGGTTGCCGCGAACGTGGCGGGCTGGTCGTCGTAGACCCGCGCGAAACTGTCACCGCCAAACTTGCTCGCAATGGAGCCGGCATTCACTTGGCTCCGGTGCCGGGCAGCGACATGGTGGTCTTGCTTGCGCTCACTCATGTGATCTTTGCGGAAGGTTTGGCGGACCTTGATTACCTCGAGATCCGCACGCACGGCTGGGACGGAATTCGACGCTCCGTGGCTCAGTGGTGGCCAGAGCGTGCGGAGGCGGTGTGCGGAATTGCGGCCGATGAACTGCGACGCGTGGCACGGATTCTCGCTGCCGCCGCCCCCGTTCATGGGGGACGTGGGGCATATGTGCTGACCGGTCGCGGCATCGAGCAGATGTCTCAGGGCACCGCCTGCGTGAGCGCGGCCATCAATCTCTCGCTCGCCTTGGGCTTGGTGGGTCGAGCGGGTTCCGGCTTTGGTCCGATCACTGGGCAGGGAAACGGCCAGGGTGGACGCGAGCACGGTCAGAAGGCTGACCAGCTTCCGGGCTATCGAATGATCACCGACCCGGTGGCGCGCGAATACGTCGCCGGGGTGTGGGGGGTACCCGCCGATCACCTGCCCGGACCGGGCATCCCTGCTGTGCCACTGCTGAAGAAACTCGGCACCCCGGATGGCGCTCGCGCACTCATGGTCCACGGATCCAATGTGGTCGTGTCTGCACCCAACGCGACCGAGGTCATCGCGGCGCTGAAGCGGCTTGATTTTCTTGTAGTCAGCGACCTGGTGCCCTCTGAGACGGCTCTGCTTGCCGACGTGATTTTGCCGGTGACGCAATGGGCCGAGGAGGACGGCACAATGACCAACCTGGAGGGCCGTGTGATTCGCCGGCGAACCGCGGTTGAGGCCCCCGAACAGGTGCGTTCTGAGTTGTGGATCCTGCGTGAGCTCGCCGCACGATTGGGCTACGACCGGGGCTTCTCCGCGGATCCGCAAGAGGTGTTCGCCGAGTTGGCGCTTGCGTCCAAGGGAGGCGTTGCCGACTACAGCGGCATTACGTACGCGATGCTCGACGGCGACGGCGACGGCGTGCAGTGGCCATGCCCGGTGGTCGAGGGGTCAGCGACGCCTACTGGTACGCCGCGCGTGTTCCTCGAGCGCTTCAACACTCCCGACGGCAAGGCTCGCATGGTGGTCGTTGACCACCACCCGCCGGCCGATGACGTACGAGAAGATGCTCCGACCTACCTGGTCACGGGGCGCGTGCTCCAGCACTACCAATCAGGCGCACAGACGCGCCGAGTGGATGAACTCGTCGCCGCCCAGCCGGAGTCGTTCGTCGAGGTGCACCCGCTATTCGCGGACCGGGTTGGCCTGGTTGCTGGTGAGTTTGCGACGCTCACGACCGTGCGAGGCGAGGCGACGGCGCGGGTTCGTCTGAGTGAGGACATCCGGCCCGACACGGTGTTTATGCCCTTCCACTGGGCAGGTGTGGGCAGCGCAAATTTATTGACCAACGACGTCACCGATCCGGTGTCCGGGATGCCGGAGTTCAAAGTTACCGCGGTGTCTGTCGTTCCCGCTGGGATCCCCGAGTCGGTGCTGGCCTTATGAGAGTTCTCTTGGTGGGACACGGCATGGTGGGCGCGCGGTTCGCCGAGGACCTCGCGAGCAGGCGCGTAGACACCCACATCACGGTGCTCGCAAAGGAGGACGTTGCTCCGTACAACCGAGTGCTGCTGTCGAGCGTCGTGGCGGGAAAGTCCGATGCTTCGATGCTGGCGTTGCCGTACGAATCGCACCCCCGGATCGATGTGCGTCAAGGTGTCAGCGCGGTGTCCGTTGACAGGGACCAGCGCGTGGTGACCGACAGCGCGGGTGCATCCCACACTTATGATCGCCTGGTCTTTGCGACGGGGTCCGCAGCGCGCATCCCCAACATTCACGGCATCGCGACGGACAGGGGCCTGGTTCCGGGAGTGTCCGTGCTCAAGGACCTCGCTGATGCGGAGCGGATCGTCGCGCAAATTCCGCGCGCTCGCCGCGCCGTGGTGCTTGGTGCAGGGGTGCTCGGACTCGAGGTGGCGACCGGGCTGGCCTCTCGCGGACTGTCCGTGACCCTGGTTCACCATCATGGCAGGTTGATGGAACGTCAACTAGGCGACGCAGCCTCGCACGTTGCGGAGGGTTCGTTGGTGCGCCTGGGCGTGCGCGTGGTGACAGACGCCTCAGTGTCGCGCGTGATCGAGCGCCGCGGTGTGCTGAGCGCCGTCGAGCTCAGCAACGGCGCGGAGATTTTGTCGGACATGCTAATAATGTGTGCCGGCACGATCACGGAATCGGCTCTTGCCCGCAACGCGGGCCTGCCCTGTGACCGGGGAATCCTAGTGGGGGATGACCTCGCCTCACTTGCCGACGACGCAGTGTTCGCGATCGGCGACTGCGCCCAGCCCCCCGAGGGTGGCACCGGACTTGTCGCCAAGGGTTGGGAGCAGGCAGCGAGACTCGTCGACGCATGGTCGGGGACCACCGCCGCGCGTGCAGGTGGAGACGAGTTGGATTGCGACCTCACCAACGTCGTGCGGGTCAAAGCGTCTGGACTCGATGTCGCGACCATGGGCTTGTCAGGCAAGTTCGATCACGGCGAGCGCGAACTACGGGCGGTACGCATGAGTGACCCCGCCATCGGCCGATTTGTGGAAGTGGTTATCTCGCACGGACTGCTAGTGGGGGCCACCGTCGTCGGAGACAAGGCTGCTGCCGCGCAATTAAGTGCGATGTACACCCGCATGATTCCTGTACCGAGCGATCCCGCTCACCTGATCGTGCGGCCGCTCGCGGGAGTACTCGCGCCGGCAGCCACCTCAGTGGAAGACATGAGTGACGACCACCCAGTGTGCCAGTGCAACTCCGTGACCAAGGGCGCGATCGTGGCGGCGGTTCACGACGGCTGCACCACCACGGACGAGGTCTCAAGGGCGACCAGAGCATCCACGGGGTGCGGCGACTGCCGCTCGCTGGTAGGCGACATTATTCGCGTGTGCGGCTCTGCTGTGCGCGATACGGACGACGCGGACGCATCCGCACCAATCAAAGTCCCCGCACTCGCGGGGCGTAAGGAGGGATAGCCGATGAGTGCAGCAACTGATCTCACAACCCCGCAGCAGATTGTGGTGGTGGGTGGCGGCATGGTCGCACACCGATTTACCGAGGCCATGCGTGCCCGTGACGCCGACGGCGCATATGCAATCACTGTGCTGGCCGAGGAGCCACGTCGCCCCTACGACAGGGTCGCGTTGACAAGTTACTTCACCGGCCGCCACCCGGAGGACCTTGAATTGGGCGACCCGGGACTGTGGGAGGACCCGCTCGTCACCCTGCACCGTGACGCCCGGGCGACTGAGATCGACCGCGCGGCCAAGGTTGTCACAGACAAGCACGGCAAGACCTATCCTTACGACCACCTGGTCATGGCGACCGGATCCTATGCATGGGCTCCTCCCACCGAGGGCGCCGACCTCCCCGGCGTATTCGTGTACCGCACGATCGACGACGTGGCGGCACTGCGAATCTACGTCGAGCAGCGCGCCCAAGCTCAGGGCCGTCCAGTCCGCGGCGCCGTCATAGGTGGTGGACTGCTCGGGCTTGAGGCCGCGGGAGCGTTGCAGGAGCTTGGCGCGACGAGCACCGTGATTCAGTTCAACGACCGACTGATGAATCTACAGGTGGACCCGGGCGGCGGTGCTGCTCTGCGGCGGCTGGTAGAAAAGCTGGGCGTCAAGGTCTTGGTCGACACCTCTACCCAAGCGATCAAGCCGGATAAGACTGGCCGTGTGGGACGCCTTGTCTTTGCCGATGGCGGGCAACAGATGGTTGACGTCGTCGTATTTGCGACCGGCGTGCGCCCCCGTGACGAACTGGGGCGTGAGATGGGACTTGCCATAGGGCCGCGCGGTGGCATCGTCGTAGACGACACCTGTCTGACTGAGGACCCAGCCGTCAGCGCCATCGGCGAAGTTGCCTGTATCCAGGGTGCCTGCATTGGCCTCATCGCTCCAGGGAACACGATGGCGGAAATTGCCGTCGACCGGCTACTCGGCGGCGCATCCCTTTACCCCGGAGCGGACACGGCCGCCAAGCTCAAGTTGCTTGGTGTTGACGTCGCGTCGTTCGGCGACGCGCACGGCGCGACGCCTGGCGCACTTGAGCTCGTTTATGCGGATCCCGTCGCAGGTGTGTACAAGAAACTCGTTCTCACAGACGATGCCCGGACCCTGCTAGGCGGTGTCCTCGTGGGCGATGCATCGTCGTACGCGTCGCTTCGCCCCATGGTGGGAAGCGAGTTGGGCGGCGACCCCGCCGGCTGGCTGTTGCCCGAGGGCGCAATCGAGCGGCCGAACGTTGACTTGCCCAATGACGCGACCGTGTGCTCATGCAACAACGTCAGCGCCGGGACTGTCCGCGCGGCTGTCACTGAGCACAACTGCACGGATGTGGCGGCCGTGAAGGCTTGCACCAAGGCGGGCACATCGTGTGGGTCTTGCCTACCGCTGGTGAAGAAATTGGTGGGGACCGAACTCGAGAAGGCCGGGATAGAGATCTCGAATGCGCTCTGTGAGCACTTCGAGTTCTCGCGCGCTCAGTTGTTTGACGCGATTCAAGTCAGCGAGCTGCGAACCTTTTCCCAGATCCTCGAGCGTTTTGGAGCGGGACGCGGCTGCGACGTCTGCAAGCCGACCGTTGCATCGATCCTGTCCTCGCTCCACAATGAGCACGTCCTCTCGCAGGACCGCGCGGCTCTGCAGGACACCAACGACCGCGTGATGGCGAACATGCAAAAGGACGGTACCTACTCCGTGGTGCCGCGCGTCCCGGGCGGCGAGATACTGCCCGAACACCTGATCCTCATCGGTCAGATTGCCAAAGACTATGGGCTGTACACCAAAATTACCGGCGGGCAGCGGATCGATATGTTTGGTGCGCGCCTCGAGCAGCTTCCTAAGATCTGGCGCCGACTTGTGGATGCAGGGATGGAATCAGGGCAGGCGTACGGCAAGTCACTACGTACTGTGAAGTCCTGCGTTGGCTCCACCTGGTGCCGTTACGGCGTGCAGGATTCGACCACGATGGCCATCGCGTTGGAGTTGCGCTATCGCGGTCTACGTAGTCCACATAAGTTCAAGATGGGCGTGTCGGGGTGTGCTCGCGAATGCGCGGAAGCCCGCGGCAAGGACATTGGCGTGATCGCGACTGACAATGGTTGGAACGTGTACGTCGGTGGCAACGGCGGATTCACGCCCGTCCATGCTCAACTACTTGCCGAGGATGTCGATGACGCGACGGTATTTAGGTTGATCGACCGCTATGTGATGTTCTACATTCGCACCGCAGACCGCCTGCAGCGGACGGCGCCGTGGCAGCAGGACTACGAGGGCGGCCTGGATGCGATTCGCGAGATCATCGTCAACGATTCGTTGGGCATTTGCGCGGACCTTGACGCACATATGGCACGCCATGTCGATACCTACGAGGACGAGTGGGCCGCGGTGCTGAACGACTCCGAGCGCTTGCGCCAGTTCAGTTCGTTCATCAATGCTCCCGACGAGGCCGACCCAACTCTGGCTTATGTGCCCGAGCGCGGGCAGCGTCGTCCCGCAACCGAGGAAGAGCGCCGCAACTCGCCAGTGTTGATTGCCCCAGCCAAGTTGGAGGTCCGGTCATGACCGACACCGTGCACACTGTGACCGCAGGTGCCGTCACAGACACTGCTGTCAGGGTGTGCGACTTGACACAACTCACCCCCGATCTCGGAGTAGCAGCGTTGATTGGCGATACCCAGGTCGCGCTTTTCCTGCTCGCCGACGGTGCGCTGTACGCGGTGCAAAATTTGGACCCGTTCTCTCACGCATCGGTCATCTCGCGGGGGATCACAGGTTCCAAGGGTGATATCCCAACCATCGCTTCGCCGATCTACAAGCAGGTCTTCTCTCTCATCACTGGGGAATGTCTAGTGACGATGGATAAGGCACCCAAGCCCGGAAACGAGCCCAACTTGGTGACATACCCCGTCGCCGTAGACAATGGCCAGGTGTATATCGACCTGGCTGGTGGCCTGTGACTTCACTTTTTGGACTAGACCTACGCGATAAGCGCGTCCTGGTGGTGGGTGGTGGCATTGTCGCGACGCGGCGATTGCGCCGGTTCTTGTCTCAAGGCGCTGACGTCGTCGTGGTGGCGCCACAAGTAACGGACGACATCGCGCGACTGGCCAGCCACCGCGATATTCAGTGGCATCAGCGCGCCGTGAGCGTCGATGACCTCGAGGGTGCGTGGTTCGCGCTGCTGGCTACTAACGACAAGGAAGTGAACGCGTTGCTTGCCCAGCGCGCCGCACAGTTACGCGTGTGGTGCATTAACGCCACCGACGCCACTCTTGGAACAGCACGTGCGGCGGCGACGTCTGTACACGGCGACCTCGCCGTGGGAGTGGTCTCACTCGAGAACCCCGATCCAGCGCGAGTGCGCACCGTGCGCGACGCCATCGCGGCAGTAATCGACGGGGGAGAGGTGGACCTTCGTCGCCACCGGGCAAGTGTAGGCCGTGTGATCCTTGTCGGATCGGGCCCTGGAGACGCGGGGTTGCTCACGATCCGGGGACGGCAGGCACTAAGTGAGGCTGACGTCGTGGTGACAGACAGACTGGGTTCTTCCGCGATTTTGTCGAGCCTGCCGTACGACGTCGAGGTGATCAATGTGGGCAAGTCCCCGGACAATCACCCCGTGCCACAGGCACAGATCAACCGCGTTCTGGTCGAGAACGCACGCGCAGGTAAGACGGTGGTTCGGCTCAAGGGAGGGGACCCCTTCGTGTTTGGGCGCGGCGGCGAGGAAGTCAATGCGTGCCTGACGGCCGGAGTCGATTACGAAGTTGTTCCTGGGGTGACGTCGGCGCTGTCCGTGCCGGCTTCAGTGGGCATCCCGGTGACCCAGCGGGGCGTCGCAACATCGGTGCTCATCACCACCGGGCACGCGGGCGCAGAGCCTGCCGCGATCGCTTCCATGGCCGCGGGCGCCACAGTCGTGTTGCTGATGGGAGTTTCAGCGCTGGGCCAGATCACCGAGACCGCTATTGCTGCCGGAGTTGACGGCGATACGCCTGTGGCGATCATTGAGAGCGGCACTACGGCTCACGAGCGTGTCACCCGCGGCTCTCTTGTGGACATCACCAAAATTGCGGACGAAACAGGCGTGAAACCTCCTGCCGTTATTGTCATCGGAGAGGTTGCCCGCCCGGACCTTCTTGCGTCCAGCATTGCGGCTACAGCGAACTAAAGGAGCACAACGTGACGATGGTTGGTGAACCGCTCGCCGGATGCGTGATGGTCATCACTGCAGATCGTCGCAAACGAGAATTAGCATCGGCGCTTCAGCGTCGTGGTGCGACGATTCAGCACGCCGCAGCCCTGAGCACCATCCCTCACTTGGATGACGAACGCTTGGTTGAGGCCACTCGCGCGCTGATTGAGAGGCCTCCGCAGATCGTCGTCGCCACGACCGGAATTGGCTTCCGGGGATGGATTGAGGCGGCCGATGCTGCAGGCCAGGCCGATGAACTTCTCGAGTGTCTGCGCGGCGCGCGCTTGATTGCGCGCGGCCCCAAGGCGCGCGGTGCCATTCAGGCCGCGGGGCTAGAGGCAGACTGGGTTGCTGAAACGGAGACCGCCGCGGAGTTGCGCGATTACCTGCTCGCCGAGGGCGTCCGGGGCCTGCGCATTGCAGTTCAGCATCATGGCAACGGCTCGGACGGCCTTGACGAGGCGTTTATTGCCGCGGGTGCCCAAGTACAAAGTGTGTTGGTCTACGGATGGGGTCCTCCGCTAGAGCCTGATGTGCACCGTGAATGGATCGAGCGGGCAGCGCGGGGAGCGGCCGATGCGGTGCTGTTCACCTCCGCTCCCGGCGCACAGTCGTGGCTGGAAACGGCAAACGAGTTGGGCGCAATCGACGAATTGGCGCGTCGCAGCGTCAAGGGCTCGCTGGTGATGGCCGCCGTGGGCCCGGTGACGGCTAAACCGCTCGAGGATGCGGGTATTCCAGTGTGCTACCCGGGTCGCTGGCGCCTAGGCGCGATGATTCGCGAACTCGTCAAGCACTACTCAGAGAATTCGGCTGGCATCGTCACGGCCGACGGCACGCTCGTGATGCGTGCCACCGCTGCAGTCCTCGACGGCAGGGTCTTACCCCTTACACCCACCGGGCTGGACATCCTTCGCACACTTGTCGACGCGAACGGAGATGTACTCACGCGCGATGACTTGAGTGCGCTCCTGCCCGGCGCTCAAGTCGGCCCGCACGCAGTGGAGGCTGCCATTAATAGATTGCGCGAGAACGCCGGCTCCAAGGGGATCGTCCGCACTGTGGTCAAGCGCGGCTACGCACTTGGGGTGGCACAATGAGCGCCCAAGAGCCGACGCCCCCGGTGTTGATCGGCTGCGCGCACGGCACGCGCGAGGAGGCGGGCCAGCAAGTGATCATCGCTCTGCTGGACGCGATTCGCGAGCGCCTAGGTGTGGAAGTGCACGAGGCTTACGTCGACGTGCAGGACCCTAAAATTGATCAGGTCGTCCAGGATGTCGCCCCCGCGGACGCTGGGATCAGCGCCGTCGTTGTCCCGCTGCTGCTGGCCAGCGGATATCACGTCTACGTTGACATCGCGAAAGCAATTGAGGGCCGCGACGACGTAGTGGCTGCCCCCCCGCTGGGGCCGGATGAGCGACTTATTGACATCGTGCTCGATAGGGTGCGCGATGCGGGCATTCCCGCGACCGCGACGCTTGTGCTGGCTGCCGCAGGCTCATCGGACCCACGTTCTCAAGCTGACACGGAGACGGCTGCAGACATGCTTCGAGTGCACTGGGATGGGCCGGTACGGATTGGCTACGCCGCGGGCATCAAGCCATCGGTTGCCGAGGCGGTCAAGCTTGCGCGAGCCAACGGTGAGGACCTTGAGGTCGCTGTTGCATCGTTCCTGCTTTCCCCGGGCTTCTTCCAGGGGCGCATTGAGTCTGCCGGGGCAGACCACTACACCCCGCCGCTTGCTCCCCACCCGCTCCTACTCGACATCATCGAAGACAGGTATCGTAGAGCGAGTGGATCCTGAACCAGCCGACGGAGTAATCGACGCCTTCGCGCGTCAACGTGGTTTGGCGGGCTTTGGCGACGAGGGCCAAAGGGCACTGGCTGATGCCTCCATCGCGATTGTCGGCGTGGGGGGACTGGGTTGCCCGGCGGCACTGTATTTAGCCGCCGCTGGCGTGGGTCGGATCACGCTCATCGACGCTGACACTGTTTCCGTCACCAACCTGCACCGGCAGGTGCTGTTCGGTCCTGCCGATGTGGGCGAGCGCAAGGTCGATGCTGCCAAGTTCCGGCTCGCGGCCATCACCCCTGGGTGTCGCGTGACGGCTGTACACGGACGCCTGAGCGCAGCCGATGCCGAGATCACCCTGGCCGGTCACGACGTCATCGTCGATGCGACGGACACCTTTCACGCAAGACTCGTGATTGACGATGCCGCGGCCCGGCTGGGGATCCCCGTCGCGTGGGGTGCGGTGCAGGGTTGGCACGGACAAGTCACGACATTTGGGTCGCGGGTACGCCTTCGCGACGCGTTCCCGGTCGAGCCCGAGCTCGACCTCGATGTATGTGATTCGGGCCCTGTGATGGGCACGGTCTGCGGGCAGGTCGCGACGGCGATAGCGACCGAGGCGATCAAGCTCGCAAGTGGAACCGGCGCGACTCTGGAGGGACGCATCGAGGTTCTCGACGGCCGGTCGGGACGCTGGCGTTCCCTCGCAATTGGTGTAGCACAAGCAAGCATCAAGGTCGGTGAGCGTGCGTAGCGTTACCCATCACGTCGCGGCCGCGACCGCGCTCGTTGCACTGTTGCCGACGGAGCGGATCGCGCTCGACGTTGCGCACGGGCGGATCCTCGCGTCGCCAGCCACATCGGTCACCGACAACCCCCCCTTCGATAACTCAGCCATGGACGGCTACGCAGTGCGTTGCGCCGAGGTCGCGACGGCCAGCCCGGACGAGCCGGTCACTGTGCCCGTAGCGGCGGACATCCCTGCGGGCAGTGGCATGCCCGCGCCGCTCGCACCGGGCACAGCCGCCCGCATCATGACGGGGGCGCCGGTGCCCAGTGGCGCAGACGGAATCGTCCCCGTGGAGCACACGGACGGCGCGACGAGTGCAGTTTCTATCCGATTGGCACCCGCGCTGCACGCGCACATTCGCCGCCGCGGGGAAGACGTGCGTGAGGGCGATGTAGTGCTCGCTGCTGGCACGCGCCTTGGCCCATGGCAACTCGCGGCTGCGGCGAGCACAGGGATCTCGTTGCTCACCGTGGCCCGGCGTCCGCGCGTCACGGTGCTCGCGACCGGTGACGAACTAACGGCACCCGGCAAGCCGCTGACCGCCGGGAGCATCTACGACTCGAATGGCACGCTCATGGCCGCGTTGGCATCGGCGGCGGGGGCAGAGGTCACTGTGTTGCCGCGCGCGGGGGACAATCCCGATGGCCTTGTGGCTGCACTCGGCGATGCCACGGCGGACCTGATCGTGACGTCCGGCGGGGTCAGTGTGGGTGCGTATGACGTCGTCAAGGAGGCGTTAGCAGACCGTGGTGTCGACTTCGCCGCGGTCGCGATGCAACCGGGTAAGCCGCAGGGCCTTGGTGTTTTCGAGGGCACGCCCATTGTGTGTCTGCCGGGCAACCCGGTGTCCGTCGCGGTGTCCTTCGCGGTGATTGTCGCGCCAATGCTCCGCGTGCTTACAGGGGAGTTAGAGCCGGTTGTGAGCCAGGCGGTTGCGGCGACTGAGTGGCGCTCACCTTCGGGTCGACAGCAGTACGTGCCGGTGCGCATCAATGCCGATGGCACCGTCGAGCCCGCGACGGCGGGCGGATCGCGCTCGCACCTCGCTGCGTCACTGGCCCACGGTCAGGCGCTCGCCATCGTGCCGCCGCAAGTTATTGAGGTATCCCGGGGCGATACCGTAGGACTTATGAGGAGCACATGGTGACCGACTTTACGCATCTGGACAGTGACGGCCATGCGCATATGGTCGACGTGACCGCCAAGCAGCCCACCATCCGCAGCGCGACAGCGCGTGGCTTCGTCGAGTGTGCGCCGCACGTGGTCGCCGCGCTGCGGGACGGCTCGGTGCCCAAAGGTGACGTGCTTGCGGTGGCGCGCATCGCGGGCATCGCCGGTGCCAAGAAGACGCCCGATCTTTTGCCGCTTGCCCACGTCATCGGAGTGCACGGAGTAGTGGTGGACCTCGAGGTAGTCGATGGCGGCGTCGCAATCCAGGTCACCGCGCGCACCGCGGACCGCACCGGGGTCGAGATGGAGGCACTCACCGCCGTGAGCGTCGCCGCGCTGAACGTCGTGGACATGGTGAAGGGGCTGGACAAGGGCACCTCCATCGGTCGGATCGAGCTGATGGCCAAGACCGGCGGAAAGTCCGGCGACTGGAGGCGTGACGCATGACGACCTCGGCGATTGTGCTGGCGGGCGGCAAAGCGCGCCGGCTCGGCGGTGCCTCGAAGCCGGACTTGATTGTGGGCGATGACACGCTGCTCGACCTCGCGTTGGCGGCCTGCAAGGTGGCTCACGCGGCGTCAGTCGTCGTCGTTGGCCCGGATTCACTGGCGCGAGACGGAGTCCTCGTCACGCGCGAGGATCCGCCCGGCGCTGGTCCAGCCGCGGGTATCGCGGCGGGGCTCACCGCGCTCGCGGGTCTTGGCGGCCGCGAAGGCGGCGGCTTTGGCCACGACGATTACGTTCTGTGTCTCGCGTGCGACATGCCCAGCGCGGCCGACGCCGTGCCCGAGCTCGTTGAGGCCGCAGGTTCCCGCGACAGTGATGGTGCCTGGCTAGTGGACGACATGGGGTATTCGCAACCTCTCCTAGCCGTGTACCGCTCGCAAGCGCTAGCCGACGCCGCGCGGGCCGTGCCGGAGCTCGCAGGTGTATCGATGAAACAACTCACGCGCGAAATGAACATGACACCGGTGCTCGGATTGCACTACGCCAGCGACGATGTTGACACTTGGCAAGACGCGGACCGTTGGGGTGCGCGCCCGTGGCGCGGCAAACTTGGGGAGGAATTGTGACAACACCTGCACAACTCGAATCGTGGGTAGCGGCGCTGTCCGCTGAACTCGGTGTCGATCTTGACGAGGTCGACATCCAGGGTCTGCTCGACGTCGCGCGCGACGCCGCTCATTCGGTGACCCGACCGGCCGCTCCGCTGGCGACCTTCCTGGTCGGGTACGCGGCTGCTCAACGCGGTGGTAGCGCCGATGCCGTAGCTGAGGCGTCACGCAAGGCCAGCGCGCTCGCGCTGTCGTGGACACAGGAGATGCCCGGCTGATGGTGACCGTGAGGCTCTTTGCCGCGGCCGCCGAGGCCGCCGGCACTGACGAGACGTCGTTGCCTTCGGGGACGACGAGTCAGATCAGCGAACAGCTTTTCGCTACGAGTGGCGACGACCTTGCCCGCGTGTGGCGCCAGTGCGCGTTGATGGTCGACGGGCGGCGCGTCGAGTCCGATGAGGTCATCGCCGACGGGTCGACCTTGGACGTCCTGCCGCCCTTCGCTGGCGGTTAGACCACATAGATTCGACGAGGTCAGCGAGCCACGCGGTTGAGTTGTCGGCACAGAACCACTGCCCGAGCAGTTCTGCATTCGCCGAGAAGCCGGGCGTCTTGAGAGACAAGGGCACCACGCCCGCGTCATCGAACCACACTCCCAAGCGGTTTTGCTCCACGGAAATCTCGAAGTATGCACCTCGCGCAAGCGATAGCGGTTGCCGTGTCCATCGCTCACGTCAAGCGCTGGCTCGAAGGTAAGGAACGGCTCGCCTTCCCATCTCCAGCAGTTAACGGCAGTCAAATTGAGAATCTAGCGACCGAGGTTCTTGGGGGCGCGCGTGTAGGCGTCGAGTCCGGCACGCTGTCCCACGGAAACGGCGACGACGCTGATGCCTGTCACTTTTCCCGATGCTTCCAGGTAGACCAACCTGTACCGCGGTCTGGATTGGGGGTTGGGATCGAAGTACACCTTGCGGCAGTCTGACAGGTCGGCCGTTGCGGAATGCACCTCAAGCAATTGCCCACGGAGGCGACCCTCGACGATGTCGACCAGCACCTGCGCCGCAGCCTTGCGCACCGACATGGGCAGATCGAGGAGGTCTTGCTGGAATCCGGCAGCCTGGCGGAAGTCGTGCCTCAAGTGTCTTGCCGATCCAGCCCCACCCGCTCGAACAGCTCGCCGAGTTCGACCTGTTCAGGTTCGCCCGCATCGATTCGTTCGCGCACGGTACTAGCGATCTCCGCGTCTTCGAGCAGGCCGAGCATACGTTCGTACTCGTCGTACGGCAGGATGACGGCCTCGGGCTTGCGATGAGAGCCGAACACTACCGGACTTGACGACCCGCCCGAACGGTACCGCTTCATGACGCTGCCAAGCGAAGTCCGTGCCTCGGCGGAGGTCAGTACTTTGCTGGGTTCCATAGTTGACATACCCCGAGAGTACTCTTTTTGCGCGAGAAGGCGTACATGTTTATGGTCATAAAAATGTACACATTCGGCGTACCTGGTCTTCGACGCGCGGTAACAGCGGGTCCCGCACCCAGTAACCGACCATTCCCACGCCCTCCACTAGCGCGCCAACTCACCGAAGTGGAGTTTCACGATAGACGACCGCTCCCGCCGGGTCGACGTACATGGTGACGGTGTCACCCCGGCTAGGCGCCTGATCGCGCGCCAATTCGAGATCGAGGTCCGCGATGAGCCCACCCGCCCATATTCTTAGCCACTCTGCATGAGTTTCAACGGCGGTCACAGTGGCGGTGACGCTATTTGCTGTGCCCGACCGCCCGGCTGTGGCGGCGTGCTCGACCCGAACATAGCCCGGCCGCACGGTGAGCAATGCGTCGCTGCCAGTCGGCGCATCGTCCGCAGCCATGCCACTTAACGCGGTGCCGTCAGGAAGGCGAATTCCGGACTTGGTACGCACTCCTCTGATCAGGCCGCGCCCGGCTATGCGCGCCGTGAAGGGGTGCTGGGGTCGTGCCAGCACGTCACGAGTGGGGCCCGTTTCGACGATCGTGCCATCGTGTAGGACGGCAATGTCGTCCGCGAGCATCGATGCGTCGACGACGTTGTGGGTCGCCAGAATTGCGGTGCGGTCGCGCAATACGGTCGCGAGCAGCGCCCGGATCGTCACGGCGGCGTCGACGTCGAGCGCGGCGAGCGGCTCGTCTAACAGCAAAACGGAAGGCTCCGCGGCAAGGGCGCGAGCGATGGCCACACGCTGTGCCTGGCCGCCGGAGAGGGAGCCGGGCCGCGACTGCGCGAGGGCCTTGGCGTCCACTGCACGCAGCCAGCTCATCGCCGTTTCGCGGGCGTCGGATCGCGAGAGGCCACCTGCACGCCCAGGGAAAGCCACGTTGTCGAGCGCGCTGAGGTGGGGAAAGAGCATCGGGTCCTGCCCGAGCAGGCCGATGGGCCGCTCGTCCGGGCGTGGCCATCGCCCGGCAGCAGGCGAGACCTCGAACAGCTCGGAGTCACCAAGGCGCGCACTTCCGGTGTCGGGGCGTAGGAGGCCAGCGAGGATGCCGAGCAGCGACGACTTACCGGACCCGTTCGGACCCAACAGCGCCAGCGTGCGGCCTGGTTCGAGGGTGACGTTGGCATCCAGCCCCCGCGCGGCGATTCTCGCCGATGCCACTAACTTCACGGTGCGCTCCGACTGACAGGGCGCCGATAGGCGAGCCCCACGATCACTAGCGCGATCACGATCAGCAGCAGCGACAGCGCTACCGCTGCATCGGGATCCACCTCGCGCTGCAGGTAAATCTCCAGCGGGATGGTGCGGGTGACGCCCTCGAGGCTGCCCGCAAATGTAATGGTGGCCCCGAACTCGCCGAGCGCCCGTGCGAAGCTCAGCACGGTGCCCGCGACCAGTGCCGGCCACATCAGCGGCCACGTGACGTGGCGAAACGCGTACCCGCGTCGCGCACCCAAAGTCGCGGCGACGCTCTCAAACCCAGCGCCTCGCGCGCGCAACGCGGATTCCAGTGTCAGCACCATGAATGGCAGCGCAACGAAGGTCTGCGCGAGCACCACCGCGGTGGTGGAGAAGGCGATGTCGATTCCCAGCACGTCCAGCGTGCCGCCCAGCAGCCCGCGCCTGCCGAACGCGTAGAGCAGCGCGAGTCCGCCCACCACAGGCGGGAGTACCAGCGGCACTAGCACGAGGGTGCGGGCCAGGGTCTTGAGGGGGAAATTGACTCGCGCGAGCACGATAGCCATCGGCACTCCGAGCACGACGCAAAGGACGGTGGCCGCAAGGGAGGTGCGCAGCGATAGCGCGAGGGCCGCGACTGCGCTGTCCGATGTCACTAGCGAGCCAAAGTTGGCCCAATCCACCCGGGTGGCCATCGCGACCAGTGGAACCAGGATGAGCAGCGCTCCCACGGCGGCTATCGGCGGTAGCCAGGAGGGCACGTAGCTCGTGGCGGTCGCGTTGGAGTCGCGACGCTTGGCTGTGGGAGAGCCCGCCAGACCCGTGGGTGCGAGCGTCATGGCGCTCCGAATCCGGCGTCCGCGAACACTGCCGCGGCTTGGGAGCCCGCGACGTAGTCGACGAACTTCTGTGCGGTGGTGCCAGCCCCAGCGAGCAGTGCGATCGGGTAAGTAGTCAACGCGGCATCGGCGCCCTGGATGGCAATGCCGATCACTGGGGAGCCCGCCCGCGCGACGTCGGTCACGTAGACGATTCCGGCATCGGCCTGACCGGAGGTTACTTTGCCGAGTACGTCCGTGACGGAGGACTCCTCGCTCACCGGGGAGAGGGAGACGCCCGTGACCCGCTCGATTATCTGCTCCGCCACGCCGCACGGCACCTGGGGCGCGCACACCACGGTGGCTACGTCGGGGTTTGCAAGGTCCGCGAAACTCTCGATTCCAGCGGGGTTGTCCGCGGGCACCACGATGGCCGGCACGTTGGTGGCGAAGGTAATGGGCGCGGCTGCGGTGAGGCCGGCATCGGCCACGTTTTGCATCTGCGCCTCGTCCGCGGAGGCGAAGACGTCCGCGGGGGCGCCTTCGACGATCTGCGTGGCGAGGTCCGATGAGCCCGCGAAGGACAGCCTGATGCTCACGTCGGGATGGTCCGCCTCGAAGTCGTCGGCGATCTGAGTGAACGTGTCGGTGAGCGAGGCCGCGGCGAAGACTGTCACGGTTTCGCTTTGCGGGGTATCCGATGCGGTGGCGCACCCCGTCAGCACCCAGAGAGCCATTACGGTAAGGGCCGCATGCTTCACGAGCGCGCCTTGGGCTCTGCGGTCTCGACGATCACGGTGGTGGCCTTAACCACGGCGACTGCGACGGTGCCCACCTCTAGCCCTAAGTCTCGAACTGCCTCGGAACTCATCAGGGACACCACCCGGTGGGTTCCGCACTGGAGTTCGACCTGCGCCATGACGGTGTCGGCGGTGACCGCGGTCACGATTCCCACGAACTGGTTGCGCGCGGATCGGGCCACGCCGCTGGTGTCTGCGGGGGCGACCGCGTGGTCGTGGGCAAGGCGGGCTACGTGTGCGCCATCAACAAGCGTGCGGCCGGACTCGTCCTTCGCGGTGGGCAGCGACTCGGTGTCGATCCATCGGCGCATGGTGTCGTCGCTCACTCCGACGAGTCGGGCGGCCTCAGATATCCGTAAGTGCGGCATGGATCTCAGTTTATCGCCGCATATGCGGCGATGGCAAGAGGGTGGAGCGCCTGGGCTCGGTCCAACTCGCTGCCGCGATGGCACACCCACGGCAGGAAAGAGGAGCACCTTTCACTCAAGCGCGTTGCCTGCCACCCATGGCCCTCACCCATGGAGCAACTCGTCAATACACCCATGGTGCCGATGTCGTGTGGCGGCAGCGTTGGGTCCGCAAACTGAACGTGACACCCGTCCCCGAGGTCGTCAGGATCCTTGGCTAGACATGACCCGATCATCCCAAAGGGACGCCGGAACCAAACCCTGGATGGATCAAAACACCAACCTTTCAGAGGGGCGCGAAGCCGTGACTGATTCGGCTTTAGCGCAAATTCGGGACGATTTCAGGTAGTTTTTCGACAGTCGCCTCGCCCATCGGCACTCCTCCAACAGAGGTGACGATGGATTCCCACGGGGCAAGGCCATTTTCGGCCACGGCTATCACGCCGTTGTCCATGCCGACCGGCGTGAACGCATCCGTGTCGATTGCAGCGCTTGAGCCCGCTGGCAAGTATTCGAGCGATAGCAGCAACTCGTCGCCCTTGGCGATGGCTTTCTGGTCCTTGCTCGCACCACCGGAGTATGGAGTCTGAGCGATGATTACATTGATCATGTCGCCTTCACGCACGCTGGCACGGAGATCCTGGTCGGAGTCCAGAATCGTCACGACCTGTATCTGGGCCACCACGACCGGCATTCCGAGTTGCTCGCCATCGTCTGTCGGGGTGTCATCAATGCCTGCGTCCACGACGTTCTCGCCAGGATCCACGACGGTGGCAACGATCGCGAGATCACCGTAAGCAGCCGAGTCGGCGAAGTCCTCGAATGTCGGCTTATCAAAGTCCACGGTCGCGGAGTTGTCACCCACGCCAGAAAAGTACAACAACGAGAACACGCCAGCGATCGCAAGAACGACTCCATACGCGAAGTAGCGCGAGCGGGCCACACCCGAATCTTGTCGGTAAATGCCCATTATCGTGTCCTTTCGAACTCTAGTACGGGGCGTTCTGGACACCCAGCACGTCGTCGTAGGTCGGCATGGAGCCACACGTGAATTTGTCTGTGCCCTGTCGCATCACGTAACAGCCGGAATATACGTGACCCAATCCGTACGAGTGCCCAATCTCATGCTCGGCTACCAACTTCTTCCGGTATGCGGTCAGTGAGCTCATAGTGCGCGTATTAAATTGAATCTGAGTCCAGTTACTGACGTAGCGCAACGACCCGGTGCACCCTGTCATCGAGTTTAATGCCCACCAACTTGCCGAGTAACTTGAGTCAAAGACGTCAATCTCTGCGGACGAGGGGTTCGAGGTGTAGGCGAAGTAGCCTGGCACAGCGGTGGCGTCCCACGCCGACTGTGCGCCATAGAAGGCTGTTTGGTAACTAGAAGACACAGAATTGTAATAGTACGAGATTGGCGAAATCGTACCGACCTCGTAGTAGCAACCGCGAAGTTGATATGCCTGGGCAATCTTGGCCGATCCGAGTTTGATTAGACTTGCGAGGAACACGACTACCATCAACTCAATTAACACCCGCGAGCGGCCCCGAAGAATTTCCCCTCGTGCGTTCATTAACGCACTCCCAACTCGTCAACAATGCATTGAAGTTTATGGACAGGAGTTCGCTCCCTCAAGAGGTCGACGTGCCTCAGTTTCTTTGAGCGCGAGGGATGGGGTGGTGCCTCAGCATCTTTGAGCGCGTGGCCCCTCGTTTGGGGGCAGGCTTGCCTGATGGTAGAAGGCAAGATTCCGATGGCCGCGAGGCGACAAGTCACGAACAAGCTCCGGACCGTTTACGCGCGAGCGTTGAAGCGGGACAAGGCCAGGATCCTCGATGAGGTGATATCGACGACGGGGATGGGCCGGTCCACGGCGCGGCGGATGCTGACGGGTCAGGCGTTGCCTGACCCGGCCGAGCAGGTCGATAAGCGGAAGCTGCGACCGAAGGAGTACAGCGACGATTCACGGTCGCTGTTGGAGCATGTGTGGGCGTTGATGGGCTGCCCGTGTTGCGGGCACCGCTGGGCGCCAGGCATCCCCTGGAGACGCTCCAGGAGTCGATGTGCGACATCTTTGTCGGTATGGGCTGGGAGAGGTGGCCGAGGGCCGCGGCATCTACGTCATCTGCCCTGGCAAGACGTTCCGCACGGACGAGCTGGACGCGACGCACACGCCCGTGTTCCACCAGATCGAGGGCCTGGCGGTGGACAAGGGCCTGACGATGGCGAACCTCAAGGGCACGCTCGACCACTTCGCACGCGCCCTGTTCGGGCCCGATACGATTACGCGCCTGCGCCCGTCGTACTTCCCGTTCACCGAGCCGAGCGCCGAGATGGACCTGCGCTGCTTCGTGTGCGGGGGCGAGGACACCAACTGCCGCACGTGCCGCGGCACGGGCTGGATCGAATGGGGCGGCTGCGGCATGACCCACCCTAACGTGTTGCGGGCCGCGGGCATCGACCCCGACGAGTACGCGGGCTTCGCGTTTGGCATGGGAATCGAGCGGACCCTGATGTTCCGCCACGGAGTGCGCGACATGCGCGACATGGTCGAGGGCGACGTGCGCTTCTCGCAGCAGTTCGGGATGGAGGTGTAATCATGCCCAGGATTCCGTTGAAGTGGCTGGCTGAGAGCGTTGACCTAGTGGACGATGCGCCGGAGGCCGTGGCCGCCGCGCTCGTGAAGGTGGGCCTGGAAGAGGAAGGCATCCACGGCGGGGGCATGGAGGGCCCGCTGGTGGTGGGCCGAGTGCTCAGCGTCCTCAAGGAAGCGCAGTCCAACGGCAAGACCATCAACTACTGCCGCGTCGATGTAGGCGCCGACCACAACGATCCCGCAGGACCGGGCCACAAGCCCGACAACACGACCGAATGGCCGTCCTCGCGCGGCATCGTCTGCGGCGCCCACAACTTTGTCGAGGGCGACTACGTGGTGTGCGTGCTGCCCGGCGGCGTGCTGCCAGGGCCGTTCCCCATCTCGGGGCGCAAGACGTACGGCCACTGGTCCGACGGCATGATCTGTTCGGCCAAGGAACTGGCGCTGGGGGAGGACCATGCGGGCATCATCGTGCTGGCGTCGCCCTCCGGCGAATCCGAGGACCTCGGCTACAACGCCGACGACCTCACGCCCGGCCAGGACGCGATCGCGCTGCTGGGGCTGGACGAGCAGACCATCGAGGTCACCGTCACGCCCGACCGCGGCTACTGCTTCTCCATGAGGGGAGTGGCGCGCGAGTACTCGCACTCGACCGGGGCGGCGTTCCGCGATCCGGCCGCGCTGGAGCCGACCGGCACCGGCACTGCGGGCGCCGACGGCCCCAATTTCCCGACGCTCGTCGAGGACCAGGCGCCCATTCGCGGCGCCGTGGGTTGCGACCGCATCGTCATGCGTGCGCTGCGTGGCTTCGCCCCCGGCGCGCCCACGCCCGCGTACATCAAGCGTCGGCTCGAGCAGTCGGCGGTGCGTTCGATCTCGCTCGCGGTGGACGTCACCAACTACGTCATGCTCGAACTGGGCCAGCCGCTGCACGCGTACGACCTGGCCAAGCTCACCGCGCCCGTCGTGGTGCGGAGGGCTTTGGCGGGGGAGACTCTCGTGACCCTCGACGACGCGAAGCGCGCCCTCGACCCCGAGGACCTGCTGATTACGGACTCCGTCGGAGGCCACGGCAAGCGGGCCATCGGCCTGGCGGGCGTGATGGGCGGCCTGGACACCGAGATTTCGGACTCGACCACGGACATCCTGCTTGAGGGTGCCCACTTCGACGCCGTCTCGATCGCGCGCACTGCCAGGCGCCACAAGCTGGGTTCCGAGGCCTCGCGGCGCATGGAGCGCGGCGTGGACACGGCGCTGCCCCCCGTGGCGGTGCAGCGTGCGCTGGAGTTGATGCAGGAATTTGGCGGCGGCGTGATCGAGGACGTCTTCACCGACGCCGGTGAGGTGGCCCCGCGCGAGTCCATCACGATGGACGCTGGCCTCCCCACGCAGATCGTGGGCATGGACTTCCCGGCCGACGAGGTGGTGGGCTCGCTGCGCGCGGTCGGCTGCGACGTCGTAGTCACTGGCGCTTCACTGTCCGTGACGCCGCCCACGTGGCGCCCCGACCTGGACATCCCCGTGACGCTGGTCGAGGAGGTCGCGCGCCTGCGCGGCTACGCCGAGATGCCGTCGGTGCTGCCCGTGGCGCCCCCAGGGCGTGGCCTCACCCATGGCCAGCGCGTGCGTCGGTCGGTCGCAAGGGCCTTGGCCGATGCCGGTCTGACCGAGGTGCTCACGTACCCGTTCATGTCCGTGGAGCGGCTGGACGAGTGCCTGGTGCCCGCGGACGACAAGCGCCGCAAGCTGGTGAGGCTCGCTAATCCGCTCGCCGCGGAGAAGCCGGTCATGCGCCCGCGCGTACTGTTCACGCTGTTCGACGCCGTCAAGGTCAACCTTGGTCGCGGCTCGCAGGACGTGGCTGTGTTCGAGGTGGGGCGTGGCTACCTGGACACCGGCACGGGAGTGGCGGCGCGTCTGCCGCTCGATGGTTCTTCGGTGACCGACGTTCAGCTCAAGGAGCTCGACGCCGCGCTGCCCGAGCAGCTGCGCATGGTCGCGGGCATCCTGACGGGTTCGCGCGTGACGGGCGGCTGGAACGGCAAGCCACAGGCGTGGGAGTGGTCCGACGCCCTGGCTCTGGTCGAGGTCGTGGCTCACGCCGCAGGCGTCACGCTGACGCCCCGCGCGGGCGAGCTGCACCCCAAGGTGTGCGAGACGCTGGGCCTGCCAGCCAGGTCCATCGCGTTCCAGGTGCTGTTGGACCCGATCATCGACTTCACGTCCGGTTCGCTGGTGGCGGCGGAGGCCGTGAGCCAGCAGGTGGTGGCCAAGGAGGACTTTGCGTTCGTGGTCCCCGCGACGGTGACCGCGGGCGCGCTGGTGGCCGTGGTGCGAGCGGCCGGGGGAGACCTGGTGGAGGACGCGCGAGTGTTCGATGTCTATGAGGGCGCCCAGGTCGAGGCGGGCCACAAGTCGATGGCGGTCAATGTGCGCATGCGCGCGGCAGACCACACGCTGAGTGCTGATGAGGTGCTGGGTGTGCGGGAAGCCGTGATCGCTGCGGCGACTGGTCAGTTGGGCGCGGTGCTGCGTTAGCAGGGGATCGCTCCGGTTGCTCCTAGGAGGCCGGGGTTGGTTGCGGTGGTGCGCGTCCTTCGATCCAGCGCCCCCGGATGTTCAACGCTACATAGGGTCTCGACCACAACACAACGGTCTCCGGGCGCTGCGAAATACTGTCGATGCTATTGCTCTAGGGTGACGTCTTCAATCGATCCGAAATATAAGTCATCGTCGCGAATTTCCAAGAATGGTCGAAACGCCGGATGTATCCGGAACCGTAGCGGCCGAGTATCGCGGTCTGCACTTGTCTGGGCAACTCGGAGCCTCCGCTTCGCGCGAGACGCGCCCTCAACGTGCTCAAATTTCCCGGCGCCGATCTCGACTCCCAAGAATGTGCTCCGCAAGAGCCAGTCCCGGATTTCATCCGGATCGCCGTGTTTCGCCAGCATCGCGAGGACCTCGGTTGAAGGCAGAATCGCGGGTGCCGAGACAAACTCATACACGACGGCCTCCAGGTCAAAAGTCTCGGATTGACCCTCTACGAGAAGCGCATCGACCGCGAACTCGGAGTAGACCTGTTCTGCGGAAAGGAAGTCCTTCTGCAGGACCATGTTGTGGCGGTTATTGATCGCAGAGGTGAGGGCAGCGTTCGCGAAATACACGAGGTCGCGAGGCCTCGCCATTACGCGCCAAGGCAGGTAGTCCCTCGTTCCAAGCCCGCGGACTTCAGGTGCGAAGATTTCGGCCCAAACATTTGGCTGAACCCCCGTCTGAGAGCCGGTGCGGAGCGCACTGAATCGTTCCTCGATCACCCGCAGGAGCAGGTCTTCGTCGCGCCATCGAACTTCCAAGGTCTCGATTTTGTCGGGTTCGCGCGCGTAAGTCGAGACGATGTCATAGATATCGGTGCGTAGGAATATGGCCAGCGTGAACGTCGGACCGTCGGTCCCGGATTGGTCTCTCCTTAGTTCACGCTCAATGGTTCCGCTCGCGACGAGCAGCGAAAGCAAGAAGCGCGACATCGTTGGGTAGTCGACGCCTCGTTGCCACGCCTTGTCAAGGTTATCGAAAAGGACGGCAACGCGGTCGTACTCGCGAATCGCGGCGGACAGTTTGGTCCGTAGGCGCTTGACCTGTTCGGCGCGAAGGACTTTTGCGACCCCCTCTCGATCCGAGCCTGCGCGGCTAAGGGCCACCGTCGTGAGGTCTGCCACTGCGCGCTCCAACCGCGCGCTAAGGTCATCGTCGAGTTTGACGTTGAGTCGTTCAAGTTCGAGCCTGAGTTCCTCAATCTCGGGACGCGTTGGCCAGCCGGCCGGATGGGTGTCGAAATGCCGTACGACTTGTGCAGCGATTTCTGTATAGATGAGGTAGCTCCAAAGAGCGAGGAGCATGTAATCGGTCGACGACTCGGACTCGATCGTCTTGAGAGTCTCGACCAATCCTGATAACTCGTAGTTGGCCGGTTTTATGGGAACCACGAGCGTGGACTTCTTTTGGCGGAGGTCATCAACCATGCGCTGCATGGTCGCAGTCTTCCCAGTTCCCTTTCGGCCGACGAAGATCTTCGAATGACCTTGGAGCATGGCTTCGTACTCGCTCGTTGGCACGAAGTAGTCCGCCAACTGGTCGCGTTCATACTCTGCGACATATTGTCCGAAACTCCGGATGGGCAACTCGATATCTAGTGCGAGCCTTCCGCTTCTCGTACCGTCGCTAATCCATTTGAGATGGTTGGCGTCGAGCCAAGAACGCACTCTCTTCTGAAGGTCACTCGAGTTTCGGTAGCCGAAGTACATATCTTGGTAATCGAGCGGGGAGACAAATGAAGGCTCACCGACGATCAGGAGTGGTAGCGCCATTCCGTGTGCAATTCCAGCAAGGAAACTTGCTCGGGCATTGTGTTCCCGTGCGCGTGTCCGATCGGGCCCCAGTACCGAGATCAGTGCGGCACTGGATCGGTAAAGCTCCTTGACGTACAACTCAAGAGGGGCGACGCCCAGGTCGTCGCTCGAACCACGTGGGCTCCAGTCTCGATCCCTCTCGAGCATCTTTGTGAGGCTACTCAGAGCAGTTGTATGCACTGGCGGGGCGGGGGCGAATACAGAGTTGGCCTCCTTGGGGCTCGCCCCGCTCAGAAGTCGATCAAGGACAAGAGGTTCGTCCTTTCGAGGTGCTTGCTTCATGTAGAACACCGCCAGTTTGCTGGCGTTGCCTGTGTAGTCGAGTCGACCCAGCCCAGTCAATAGGCCAAGAGCCTTCCAATTGAGCACCGCGTCGGCCTTGGTCTCGTCGAGCACAGGCACCAGGACCTTACCCTTGCCAAGTGCGTAGCCAGCTTCGAACAGTACGTTTCCGTTGAGTGATCCGACCTCCGCGATTACGACTTCGCTACGGTCAATTTCCGTACAGATCGCGGATATGAGATGTCGACCTGCCACAGGAAGGTCTTCCCAAGTGGCGGCCTGGATCCCGTTCCCGAGGAGTATTTTCGCAGCCTCCTGCATGGTGTCGCTGACGAGTGAGTCCTGCGACCCGTAAGCGAAAAAGACGGTGCTCAACTTCTTGGTTGCCATAGGTTGAACCTAGCGAACGAGTTCAGCCTTGGCGAGTGGCGCGCGGCGCGAGCGAGGCCACGTATGGCGCAGCGTGGCGTGTCGGTCTAGCCCGCGGCTTGTGCGCACAGGCTTTCCGGGCTCAGGTTTGACGATCGATGTCTTCTAGGGTCGGGCGCCGTTCCGGAGGCATGACGTGTTGCGAAAGCGATTACGCGTCCTACGGAGGACCGCGAGTCAGGCTTGGGCAAATAGGTCACCCGAACGATACCCAGGTGACCAGCCGTACCTGAGCGATTACATCTACCGCGAAGACGAATCCAGTCATCGTGAGCGAGGCCGTAGGTTTGCTCAGTATCGCAGCGCGCGGCGAGGCCGCTGGGTCCGAGCAGGGGGCTGCAGATACTCTTGTTTCGACAATGAAGACCGGAGGAGGGCGAGTGCTTGATCGTATCGAGGTATTCGGGTATCGGCGCCTCCTGGAAGCCGAAGCGTACGTGGGCCGGAAGACTGTCGCATTTGTCGGCCCTAACGAAGCAGGCAAGTCGTCGGTGTTGTCGGCGCTTCGTCTGTTCGCTTCCGACGACGCGGTCCCCCCCTCGGATGCCACTCGTTCGCTACGCGGCCAGGAACTTGATGACGGTCGAGACGTTGTTCGGCTGTCGTTCACACTCGATGAATCACAGCGCGCTCTAGCCAGACAGCTGCCGATCGAGGCGGACAAACTTCGCCACTTGACGTTTATCAAGAGGGCGAGTGGTGAGCGCGTCTTCTCGTTCGATCCTCTGCCGGCACTCTCGTCGAAAGTGAAGAACGATATGGTCAAGGCGTGGCCTGCCATTCGCACGGCGCTCGCTAGAGCGCTCGACTCCCCGCCGGAAGATTCGGAAAAGGCGTACGACGAAGTCGACCTCGAAGCCGTCACCGCGTTCCTCAACGGCGCGGGCAAACAGCCTGCAGTACCGGTTTGGGACAACGTGAGCGCCGCTGTCTCCGAATATCTGGAACAGGACGAGAAGTTGGTCGGGCGTCTTCAGGCCTTTAGTACATTCTACGAGTGGGGTCGGCCCGGAGTGGGCCTCCAGAGCTTGGTATATCGGGGCATTGGCGCGGTGATGCCAGTGTTTGTCCAGTTCACGGACGACCTCCGGTTAATTCGGGCCGAATACGCTTTCTCTGATCCCACCATTAACGCTGACCCGGCGCTCGCAAACCTTCTGCGACTGGCCCAACTGCCACTCGTCGAGATTCGTTCGGCCCTTGCTGAGCCACCTCTCCTGCGAACGCTCAAAGACAAGGCGAACGATCGGTTGCGGGCCTTCTTTACCGAGAAGTGGAAGCAAGAGCAGATCACAGTCGGGATCGAGATCACTGACGAGTTCCTGCGAATAGATGTTCAAGACCTCGTCGAGGACTCGCCGGGCTGGATCAAGATCACAGATCGAAGCGACGGTCTTCGAACTTTCGTGGCTCTCGCTGCCTTTCTTGAAGCAGGGAATTTTGACCGCCCGCCGATATTGCTCATCGATGAAGCCGAGCAACACCTTCACCAAAACGCGCAGGGCGACCTCATTCGGATGCTTCAGGACCTGAGCGCCGTCCAGCAGGTTATCTATACCACTCACTCACCTGCGTGCCTTCCGGCAGACCTCGGCAACGGCGTGCGCTTCGTAGAGCCAATCGACAAGGGACACTCCAGGATCCGCCACGATTTTTGGTCGCTCGACCGCAATGAGCATGTCGGTTTCAACCCTCTTCTCATCGTGATGGGCGCCGGTGCAGCCGCGTTTTCAAGTCTCCGGAGCGCCTTGATCGCCGAGGGGGTCTCCGACATGCTGCTCTTGCCCACGCTGATCAAGCTCGCGACCAACAAGGCGGAGCTTGGCTACCAAGTATCGCCAGGCATCGCGACGGCCAGCAAAATCGATATGGCCAAGCTCGACTTCGTCGCAAGTCGGGTTGCGTATCTCGTGGACGGTGACGCGGGCGGCAAGACGTGGAAGAGACAGCTTGAGGAAGCCGAGGTGCCGAAGGCGCGAATCCGCCTTTTGCCAGATGGAGTTGGTTTAGAGGACCTCCTCGAGCGCTCTTTCTATCTAGACGCAGTTGCGGACATTAGCGGCATCGAGCGGGCACTGCTGGATGAGGCCGCGACGGATGTGCCGATCAAGACGGCGCTTGACGCACTGAAATTGAAACCGAAGCCCGTCGGTCCGATCGCATTTGCAGAATTCGTTCTCGGTCGCCATGAGTCGGGTGAGGTGCCCATCGTGCTCAAGCCCGAGCGTAGGCGGCTACTCAGGGAACTGGACACATGGGCGCTCAAGACGATCAGTGCCTGAGAGATCTGGGAACTCTTGGGTTGGCGGCGGTTGCGACCGGGGTCGTTGCGTCGGTCACAGCCATTGGCGGCAGGAAATGTGGCGATCCAGCGCAACACCCGCGATTTGCGAACCGTCCGCGCGGGCACGGCGTCCGATTATCATAGGATCGAACGCACTCGCCGCACGTCGATCATTGCCGCCGCGTGGCATCGTTGTTCTGCCCGGCAAATCAGCCCGTCACGGCTCGTTCGCCCAGCCGTTGAACTTCTCAGTGGACTGGCCGTCGGACACCTGCAAGGGCATCCACACCGGCCCCGGCGCCAGGGCGTTGACGAGGATGCCTAGCCCGCAGAGCCACCCGACCGCATCGGCATCGTACTCACGGGCCGCCACGCGCGGCAGGCTCGGCCCGCACGGGGGGCACCCGCTGGCCTTCACCCACTCAGGCGTCGCTCAACGTCACGCGGTGGAAGTCCATCGTCCAGTTGGTTTCCCAGGTCTCGCCATCGTCCGTCGAGAACGCCTGTTCCCACCGGGGGGACGCGTCGGCCCCCACCGTCCACAGGAAGCGCACCGAGATAGGCCGTCCCTCGTAGGTGTCCTTCACCAGAAAGGCGCCGATGCCGTCGTGAAAGCGGCCGCGCATCGGCGCGTCGAGGGAATCCGGGAACCGGCCGTCCAGCCACCAGATGGACCAGTCCTGACTCGTGGCGTCGAAGGTTCGGACCGTCAGCGCGTGATACGGGTTGCCGGGGAACTCAAGGAAGTTGTCATCGGATTTGCCCATGCCGTCCAGGATGGTGCGGCACGACGCGGTTCCGGCGAACTCGTCCCACTCGTCGGAACCGGCGAGGCGCTGCCGGAGGCGACGATGCGAAACCGTCCAGTCGCCCATGAGGAAGTCGAAATCGGAGGCTGAGGACATGCGGAGAGCCTTTCTGAACGATGGTCTGCGGGCCGTGCCCGAGGTGGGGGGCGTCGTCGAATCCGCCGACCGAAACGGCCGACGCTCGCAAGAATGGCAGGCCCCTCCGACACGGTGGGCAGGGCGCATAGGCTCGAGGTGTGACCACCTGGACGTCGTCAACAACGTGAGATTGCTGCGGCTCGCCGCGTGCTCGCTGATTGGAATCGACAGCAGAGGGCTCGAAGAAATATGTGGTGGAGCACATACTCGATTTGAAGGAGGGCGCCATGTCCCGCACGTATGAATCGCTGTCAGCCGAACTTCGGCAGGGCTGGAGCGACGATGCCGCGCGCGTCCACGAGACCGCATCGACTGAGTTCCGTGCCGAAGTGGCTGCGCGTCGGGCCGTAGGCGCCGCGGTGGCGCGTGCCCGCAAGGCCTCCGGTCTGACCCAGGTGCAACTCGCGTCGGCCGCATCCGTCCAGCAGGCCGAGGTGAGTCGCATCGAGCGCGGCCACGCCAACCCCACGGTGAGCACGCTTGCCAGGATCGCGCGGGCGACGGGCTCGCGGCTAGAGCTGGTGGCGATAGGTGAGCGTTCCGTTTAGGTAGGTGTTCCGCACGATGTGGAACAGGCGCTAAGTGGAACGCCAAGTTTCGGCGGAGCGGCTTGGGGAGTCCCACGGGCATACCGTCAGCGACTACCCCAGCAGAATCCGTAGTGCCGCGCGACCGCCGCGCGCGGCATCGGCGTCCAACGCGACCCACGCACCGTGGCTGGGTTCGCCCAGGTGCTTGCCCAAGTGCAGCAGCCGCTTGCGGTCGCTTCCCGAGGTGAGCCGCTCGCGTTCGGCAAAGGGGTCCGTCATGCAGGCAAGCAGCACGGCCGCATCGGAGAGGTGGCGGGCGGGGTCGCGTGAGTCGGCCAGGTGGGCGGCCGACTTCAGGATCACCGCGCCCAGCGCGTCCGGCACGCTCAATTCCACCTTCGCGCCGTCGATTTCCAGGCGGACGTTGATCGTGCGGGTGAGCGCCTGGGTGCCACCCGCGATCGCGACCATCGGGAACCTACCCAGCTTCTCCAGAACTCGGGGAGCGGGGTGGTCGGCGACCATCACATCGACGATGTCGGGGGAGCCTTCCGTGGCCGACCCTCCCGCCGTACCTGGTCGGATGAAGCGATGTGCGTGCCCTCTGCGCGCGTCGGAGGGTTCCATCAACGCGTAACCCAGCTCGCCGAGCACCGTGCGAATGTGCGCCACCCTTCCGCGCGCGGTCTCGACATGGATCACCATGTCGACGTCCACCGTCGTGCGCGGCAGGCGGATGCCGCTCGCGGCGGCATGAACAGCGACCATGAGTCCGCCTACGAGCGTCCAGTCCTCGGGGCCGATGCGAGCGGCGATCTGTCCGACATTGGGCCATGGGTGAACCCATCCGCCTGGAGGTGTCGGTACGTCGAGCACGGGGCGGGAACTCATCGTGCGACGCGCTCCAGCGCATCGGCCAGGAGTCGCAGCCCCTCGGAGCGTTCCCGGGGGTCGGTGGACCCGGCCAAGTCGGCACCGAGCAGGGCGGCGCCCGACGCGGCGATCGCCTTCACGTGTGCGTAGTCCGTGGCTCGCAAGACCACATGAGGGGCGCCGAGGGCGGGGACGAGGGCAAAGTCAGCAACCAGGCGCGCGAGCTCGGCTGTCGTCACATACCCGTCGACGGGCGCGGCATTGCGTGGCGCGAGGGCTCCCGCGTCGTCTCCCTTGTCCGGCACTGTCACCTCGGGCGCCAAGCGGGCGAGCGCCGACGGATGTGCCTCAAACCGATGAACGGTGGCCCTCATCCTCAACGAGGCCGCGAGAGATTCAGGGGTTGCGTCGCGCAGCCTGGCGCGCAGGCGCGAGAGTTGCGCCTGGCCGATGCCGCGCGCCAGATCGTCTCTGCCCGACAGTAGGGCGAGCGCGGCCCACGCCGTCTGCTCTGACCACGCGCGGGTGAGGTGCGAACGCTGGGGGCGCAAGGCCATGACCGTCACTACCGATTGCGAAGTGACGGCGGTGCCGGCCGCGCGCGTGAGGGCTCCCGTTGCCGCCAGGCGCTGTGCCTGCCGAGGGGAGACGCCGAGTCGCTTGGCGGCATCGGCGAGGTTCATCACGTCCATACACATAGTGTCGCGATTGCGACATCATCTGTCAATGACGCAAGCAAGGTGCCAGCGCGGTGGAATGGCTCGTGAAGCAGATGCTCGCGGACGCGCTCGAAGCCGAGCGCCTGCGTATCGAGGCGCGTGCCAAGCTCGTCGGTGCAGTCCGTCGCCATTCACCATCGGCGCGCTTGCTCGCTACGCCAGCGCGACGGCAAGGTCCCGGAGATCGGTGACCACCGCGTCGGGCGCAGGCAGGTAATCGGGGTAGACCGCGCCTCGGCGGTTGACCCACACGCCGAACATCCCCACGCGTTGCGCGCCGTGAATGTCCCACGGGTGGACGGCCACCATCGCCATGCGGTCCAGCGGCAATCCGCACGCATCCGCCGCGTGGCCGTAGGAGGCGGGCGCGGGCTTCCACGTCGCCACATCCTCAACCGACAGTCTGCTCTCCAACAGTTCCAGCACCCCTGCACGCGCGAACATCGACTCTGACATCGCGGCGGATCCGTTGGTCAACGTGATCAGGCGGTATCCCGCCTCGGCGAGCAGGCGGAGACCTTCCGGCACGTCCGGATGAGCGTCGAGCTCGCGGAAGCCCGCAAGCAGGTAATCGATCTGCTCGGCAGTCAGAGTGCCACGAAGATTGCCCGCGGCAATCTGTCCAAAGGGGCGAAAGTCGCCCGCAGCCGCGAGCGCAAAGCCGTCCCGCAACACCCCGGCAAACCACGAATCCAACATCTCTGGCGGCTGTCCCGCCTCGGTGAACCGCGACGCAAGCGCCGTCATGTCTGACAGGGTCTCGTTCACATCAAAAACGACGGCGTCAATGGGCATGCACCGAGTCAACCACGCGCCGCGCCGCGACCACGACAGAGCGAGCCACGGAGGGCCTCCGCGAACTGACCCACCGCTTCCAGGCCGAGATCCCAGGCATGGTCAGCGTGGTCGAGGGCGCGAGCATCAGCCCCGAGGGGCCCGAGGCCTGACCCGACCCGAGCGTCGTCCGTCTCTATCGCCCCACGGGGCAGACGGAGTTGGCGTTGGTGGAGGAGTTGGGCTGGCTTGCGTGGCCGCCGCGCCTGCCGGAGCAGCCGATCTTTTATCCGGCGATGATCGAGTGGTCCGCGACCAAGATCGCGCGCGAGTGGAACGTGTCGCACACGGGCTTGGGGTTCGTGCGCGAGTTCGATGTGGACGCCGAGTACCTGGAGCGCTTTGCCGTGTATCACGTGGGCGGGCATGGCGTGCTCGAACTGTGGGTTCCTGCGGAGGAGCTTGAGGAGTTCAACGCGCACATCGTCGGCGGGATCCGGCAGATTGCCGGGTATGACACGGTGAGGGACTAGTCCCCAAGCCCGGCTGCAAATCGCGCCTGTGGAAAACCCCGCTCGCTAAGCGGGTCTGTGCCAGCATCGGCAGGATGGAGGGCCCGTGGCACGTCGAAGTGGCGAGCGAGGACTTCGCGCGCTTCGCTCGTTCTCTCCACGAATACGAGCAAGCGATCCTTGATACCGCCATCAGGGAGGTGCTCGCCGTCGAAGGCCTGGCGATTTGCGAGTCCGAATGGGGCAAGGCTCTGGGGCGCGGACTGTACGAGTTCCGCATTCGCAAGAGTCTCAATGCGATTCTGAAGGCCACTGGTGTGGCGCGCACCTGGGGCGGGAAGCGGGTCCGCGCCTTTGCGACCGTATCCCGTCAACCGTGAGCACCACGAGTGCCACCCAGGCCAAGACGAGCCCCGCCCAGCGGCTGGTGGGCATCGACTCGTGGAAGTGCCACACGGCAAGAATGATATCAGGGGGATGTACTGCAGTAGCCCGGTGATGTAGAGGGGGAGGCGGCGCGCGCCGGCCGCGAACAGCAGCAGCGCGCCCGCTGTGAAGACGCCGGTGGTCAGCAGCTATGGGTCGTGGCTAATCCCCAACTTGTCGGCGCCTCGCACCTTGAGTGTCCGCCTGTTGATTGCGGTGGCGACGTTCCCCCGGGGTTCAGGGACTAACCTGGTGCTAGCGAAACACTCCCACGATCGCTGTCATCGTCTCGGCCGCCGTGAGCATGAGTTTTGCGAATTCGATAGCGTCAGCCGCGTCATCTGCGACGGCAGCGTCTTTGTCGGGCGACGGGCACTGGGTGGCGTTCCGTATGTATCGGAGGCTCTGGAAGCGTCGTCCCTCGGCTTTCCCGATCTGAGCTTCTATCGCGGCTCCGATGGCCGCATGGCCGCCCTCGCCGGACTTGACCCGCAGCCGTTGGCACTCCAAAATCGCCGCGCCGGACTTGCGTGCAGCGTCGTAGGCGTTATCGAATGCGGTGGACGGATAGTTTTGCAAGATCACCTCGGCTGCTCCGAGGTCTGAGCGTGCACCCTCCAGCATGACGGAAGTCAGGTCTGGGCCCGATGTGAGTTTCATAAGTGTGCCTTGCTCGATCAGGGCGCGGATCTGGTCCGCGCCCTTGGGCCAGGGCACCCTTTCGAGGGTCTTGGTATCGGCTGTCTCGCCCGTCCTAGACGTGGGCAGGTCGTGGTTGCCCGTCTCGCCGTGGGGGCGATCTTGGGGCTGGGAGGAGCTCAAGATGTCACCATCTCTATCATCGGGTTGGACTTCACGTCCTGAATGAATCCGTCTTCACCGCCGTGCCAGCGTTGAGGGGAGACGATCGTTACGTTGATCTCTCTCCCTACTCGTTTTGCTAGGTCACCTGCTGCGTCGTAGGCATCGAGGCGGTTGACGTCACCAATGAGAATTACGTCGACGTCGCGGGGGAACGGCCCTTTGACTCCGGCCATGCGTGCAGCCCAGGATCCGAAGATGACAATTCCCTCCACCCCGCTGAGGGGCGCGAAGGTCTTGTCGATGAGGGTAGCGGGCCCATGGGTGGCGGCGATGATCTTCGCCAGCGGGTCGTAGAGGGGGTAGTCTTCGTTGGCTTTGACGAGACGCGTTCGTCCAACTTTGCGCGAGGTGATAATTCCGGCGCCGTCGAGTCGCTCGATCTCCCGTTGGATCGTCGGCAGCGGGGCGCCGGTGGTGGTCGCGAGCTCGGACAAGGTGAACTCGATGGGACTCAATAGCAGTTCTGCGAGCATTCGGGCTTGGGTCTCAGAACGTAGAAAGGGCGCGATCACCGGACTCTCAGTTCTCATAGATGAACGATATCATTCATCTAAGAGAAGTGTCAGATGTTGTCGCGCTGGAAGGCGTCGACCGGTGGGGGCCGACTCTCGGGAGTGCTTCGCGCCGCGTTCAGATGACTGTCTCGGTGATGCGCTCATGGTTGGAGTTGGACACCTATTGGCCCGTCATGACCGTCGCGATACCACCCAGTCGTATGCCGCTATCTATCGATCCAAATCGAAGCGGCTCCGACCGAGCAGTGTGGGCGCGTGGGGCGATCCGACTTACCCAGCCGAGTGCCGTGGGGATTGGCAAGGGAGTCGCCAACCGTCCGTGCGCAATGCCCAGAAGGTGTAGGAACGGAACAACTCGCTAAGACATCCCCGTCGGAACGTGCAAGCCGACCCGCAGTTTCGCTGCGCTGACTATCCTGCGCGAGGCACGTACATGATGACTGCGGCACCTGCCAGACAGATAAGCGCACCCATAACATCCCAGCGATCGGGCCGAAAGCCATCGACCAGCATGCCCCATAGGATCGAGCCCGCGACAAAAATGCCGCCGTAGGTTGCGAGAACGCGGCCAAAATTGACGTCGGGCTGCATCGCTGCGACCAATCCATAAATTCCCAGTGCGATCACTCCACCGCCAACCCAAAGATAGCCTCGGTGCTCGCGTATGCCCTGCCAGACAAGCCACGCACCTCCGATCTCAAACAATGCAGCGACCACAAATAGCGTCACGGACTTAGCAACAAGCATCGGAGCGCCTTTCGTATGCGAGGGCAAAAATTAAGCCTAGCGGTCTACGTGCGAAGCGCGGCCAGCGGCCGCGCCCTTCACTTGAAGTAGCAACATAACTCGTAGAAGGTTTTTCGCTCGGTGCTCCCGCGCTCAGGTGCACGCGGCTCACCAACATGAGCAGTAATGAACCCGGATTTCGGGGCTGCTTTTGGTTGTCGGGGCACCGCGCCGCAAGGCGGAGCCGGGCGCGCTGCCCCGAGACAAACAGCCTCTGGAACGGCAACACACGCTTGACTGGCCGTCCGCCCACGGGGATGCATTAACGAGTCGCACCCAGCGGTGTCCTGCTGTGCACCACGCCACGGCGGATTGGCGGTCGCGCGGGGCCTAGCCGCCGATCGCGCTCATGGGCCGGTCGGGCTGCAAGAACGCCGGGTCGTCGATGTCGTGGCCGGGCTGCTTGAGCTGCAAACATGCGGTAATAGCGGCGGCAATCGCGTCGTCGTCCGAACTGTCGCGCACCAGCGCCCGGATGTCGGACTCCTTGCGAGCGAACAGGCACGCGCGAAGTTGGCCGTCTGCCGTGAGGCGCACGCGGTCGCACGTGCCGCAAAATGGCCGCGTGACCGATGCGATGACGCCCACAGAGGCGGGCCCACCGTCGATGTCCCACACCTGCGCTGGCGCCGCGCCGCGGTCGCCGCGTTCCGTCAACGTGTAGTGCCCGGTGAGCTGGGCCAGGATCTCCTCGCCCGTCACCATCTCGTTGCGGTCCCACGTGTGCCCGGCGTCCAGCGGCATCTGCTCGATGAACCGCATCTGGTACCCGTGGTCAACACAGAACTGGGTGAGTTCCACGATCTCGTCGTCGTTCACGCCGCGCATCGCGACGGCGTTGATCTTGATGGGGGACAGGCCCGCAGCATCGGCTGCAGCAAGACCGGCGAACACGTCGGTAATCCGGTCGCGGCGCGTCAGCTCGGTAAACCGTTCGCGGCGCAGCGTGTCCAGCGACACGTTGACGCGTGCGAGTCCGGCGTCGCGCAGCTTGGCCGATAGCCCTGGCAGGCGCAGTCCGTTGGTGGTCAAGGACACCTCGGGGCGCCCGTTGGGGCCCTCGAGGTTGGCCATACGCTCCACGACGTCCACCACGTCGGGCCGCAGGAGCGGCTCGCCGCCGGTGAGGCGGATCTCGCTGATGCCCATCTCGACTCCCACGCGGGCCACCCGCACCAGCTCCTCGGTGGTGAGCATCGTGTCCGCCTTGAGCCACGGCACGCCCTCGGCCGGCATGCAATACGTGCAGCGCAGCGAGCAGCGGTCGGTAAGGCTGATGCGCAGGTCGCGATGTTCACGGCCAAAGCGGTCCAGGAGTGCGCCCGTGGTCATGAGATACCTACCCAAGTGTGCGAGCCATCGGCCAGAATCTCGCGCTTCCACACGGGAAGTTCCGCCTTGATGCGTTCCACCAAGTCACGACACGTGTCAAAAGCCTCGGCTCGGTGGGCGCTAGAGACAGCCGCGACAATTGCCGCGTCTCCTACCGTCAAAAGTCCAATGCGGTGAGTCACTGCGGCGGTGAGCGCGGCACTGGCCCCGCACACGTCAGCCGCGATGCGGGCGATGGTGGCGCCGGCATCGGGATGTGCAGAGTAATTGAGGTGGGTCACGGTTCCCGTCACCGACGGATCGTGGTCCCGGACCGTGCCGACGAAGGTCGCAATAGCGCCCTGGTGTGGCCCGGCGACGGCGGTCACGTGCTGGTCGAGCGAGAGTGCGGCGTCACTGAGGCGCGCGAAAGCGATCAATGGTCTTCGCCGTCGAGTTGCTTCAGCATGTGCGGCAGGATCGGGATCAGGGCATCGATGCCGGACTGCGCCGCGTCGAGCGAGCCGGGCAGGTTGATGATGATCGCCGTGATGGGGCCCCCAGTAACGCCGGCAATACCGCGGGAGAGCGACGCAGTGGGTGTGGATTCGGCGCTCACCCGGCGCAGCATCTCGGAGATGCCTGGAATCGGGCGGGCGATGATGGTTGCAGTGGCCTCGGGCGTGAAATCGCGCGGGGCGAGGCCGGTGCCTCCGGTGGTGATCACGATCCGAGCGCCCGTCGAGGTGGTGGCGCGCAGGGCGCCCAGGACGGTGTCGACGCCGTCCGCGACAATCGAGTGCTCAACGTCGGCGCCAGCGGCGCGCAGGGCGTCAGCGATGGCGCGCCCGCTCGTGTCTTCCTTCTCACCGCGCGAGCGACGGTCGGAAACGGTAATGACGGCAGTAAGAATGTCGTGCAGTTCTTGGGTCATATCGCCAGTCTATGAGTCACCGCCAAGTGTCGCTTGACGTGGTGCGGTCAGTTTGAATAGGCGGGTCGGTTGCCGTGCGCGGCCTCAGTCGTGCCGCATCGGCTCCCAACCACGACGCGTTGCGCGGTTTCCCGAGCGGTGGGGCGAGCGCTTGCGGTAGACCACGTACGGGCGCGTAAGGTACTGGAGCGGTGCGGAGAATACGTGCACGAGCCGAGTGAATGGCCAGATCGCAAACAGCAGAAATCCGGCGACCACGTGAAGTTGGAAGTAGATCGGCGCGGAGGCCATGGCCTCTGGCTGAGGCTGGAAAAGCAGGATCGAACGGAACCAGACGGAGACGTCCTCACGGTAATTGTGGCCGTCGTTGAAAAGTCCCGACGCGGCCCACGAGCCGAAGACGCCCAGCAGCATCGCTGCTCCCAGGAACACGTACATCGTCTTGTCGTTCTTCGTGGTGCGGCGGAACACCTGCGGCGTGGAGCGGCGACGGTAGATGAGCATCACGAAGCCGATAATGGCCGCGGCACCTGCCACGAGGCTGAGCGGAAGTGTAAGCGCGTGATAGGTGCCTTCTTTCAGACCGATGGCCTCCGTCCACGTGTCGGGGATCAGCAAACCGAGCACGTGGCCGAAGAACACGGCGATGATCCCAAAGTGAAACAGCGGGCTGGCGATGCGCATGATCTTGTTCTCGTATGACTGGCTCGATCGCGTTGTCCAGCCAAACTTGTCATAGCGATACCGCCACACGAGTCCGACGATGAGGGTTGCGAATGCGGCATATGGCAGCGCCACCCACAGCAGCAGACTCAGGGTCGAGGGTTCCGCGACGGCGGTGGTCGCGGCAGCGGCCAATAGGACGTTCATCGACGGCCTCCAAGTTCGGCAAGGTTGAGCGAGGTGGGGAAGGAGTCAAGTCCAACCATCTCGGTAGGGGGTCCCTGCTTCGCGAGCGATGCCATCCGATCGGAGATTTCGCGGGTCATTGCAGGCAGGGTTGCCAGCACGGCGTCGAGGACGTGCACGTAAGGAGACTCGAACTTCTCGAGCGCCGCACGTAGTAGGCCTATTGCTACCCGATGCTCAACCAGCAGCGCGTCACCAGTGAGCGAGTTGCCGACCGCGGCAAATTCCAGCACTACGGACAGGTGGTCGGGGAGCTCGGCATCGTCAACCTCGAATCCGTCAGCGAGGTATGCCTGCTTGAACCGCAGGATCGAGAAGCCGCGGTTGCGGGTATCCCCGTCGGTCCAGAAGGACAGGTACGGGCTGGCTTTGAGCTTCATGTCGAAGATCGCGACGTAGTGGCGCTGTAGTTCGAGCCGGTCGGTATTGTCCAACGCGTCGATGAAAAGCGACAGCGGCTCGCGAACCTTTGCCGCGAGTTCTGGCACCACCTGCTTGATCGCGGGCAGGCGTTCGGTGAGCGCATCGTCGGGATACCACAGTAGCCAGGACGCGGCCAGGCGGGCTGCGGCCGTCAATTGGTCAGTCATCGGACTTCCGTATCTGAGGCATGCCTAGCGGGATTCCGGTGCCATCCCAGTGGGGCAAGTTGATGTCAGGCGAGGCCATCGACGTCGGGTCCGACCGCAGGTGGCTCTGTCCCTTGAGTGCATGGAAACTCTCCGCGGCGATGGGACGCGGCGGCGCCACAGCCGTGGCCGTTCCGCCCTTGCCCTCGGGAAACTGCCCAGGCCCGCCGATGCTGTCCAGGGAGCACGCTAAGTCCTCGAGTTCCTTGCCGACCTCGGCGTGAGCCGACGGAATCACGTAGCGGTCCTCGTACTTCGCGATGGCCAAAAGCCGATACAGCTCTAGCATTTCCGTCTCGGTGAGCCCGACTCGCTCAGCCAACTCGGGTTGCAACGGGTTGCCCACATTTTGGTCACGCATGTAGGCGCGCATTGCCGACAGGGTGTCGAGCGAGCGCATGACCGGCTTGGTGTCTCCCGCTGTAAAGAGTTCCGCGAGGTACTCGATCGGAATGCGTAGTGAACGTAACGCGCCGAATAGGTTGTCGGCGTCCTCAGCATCGTGCCCGGTCTCACGCAATGCGTCGACAACGGGAGAAAGCGGCGGGATGTACCAGACCATCGGCATCGTGCGGTATTCGGGGTGCAAGGGGAGCGCGACGCGGAAGTCCTTCGCGAGACGGTAGACGGGAGAGCGACGCGCAGCCTCCATCCAGTCGTCGGGGATTCCATCGCGCTTGGCCTGCGCCTGGATTTCCGGGTCGTGAGGGTCCAGGATGATGTCGAGTTGCGCTTCGTAGAGGTCCTTCTCGTCTGGGGTCGCCGCGGCCTCTGCGACGCGATCTGCGTCATAGAGGAAAAGCCCCAGGTAACGCAAGCGCCCTACGCAGGTTTCGGAGCAAATCGTAGGCTGACCGGCCTCGATGCGGGGATAGCACATCGTGCACTTCTCGGCCTTGCCGGTGTTGTGGTTGAAGAAGACCTTCTTATAGGGGCAGCCGGTGACGCACATACGCCAACCGCGGCAGGCGTCCTGGTCCACCAGTACGATGCCGTCTTCTTCACGCTTATACATGGCACCCGAGGGGCATGCTGCGACGCACGACGGGTTGAGGCAGTGTTCGCAGATGCGCGGCAGGTAGAACATGAACGCCTGCTCGAATTCGAACTTCACACGATCGGTGACGTCGGACTTGATCTTCTTAATGACGGGGTCGTCGTGGCCGGTCTCCGGTGTGCCACCAAGGTTGTCGTCCCAGTTAGCTGACCATTCGATCTTCATGGGCTTGCCGGTGATGGTCGAGTGCGGCTGCGCGACGGGGCTGTGCTCCCCGAGAGGTGCGGACAGCAGGTTGTCGTAGTCGTATGTCCAGGGCTCGTAGTAGTCGGAGATGCCGGGGAGCTTGGGGTTGTCGAAGATGTTAAAAAGGCGCTTTACGCGGCCACCCGAGCGCAACTGAAGCTTGCCGCGCTTGTTCAGCACCCAGCCGCCCTGCCACTTTTCCTGGTCCTGGTAGGTACGCGGGTAGCCAAGGCCGGGGCGGGTCTCGACGTTGTTGAACCACGCATACTCCATACCGTCGCGATTGGTCCATGCCTGCTTGCAGGTGACGGAGCACGTGTGGCACCCGATGCACTTGTCGAGGTTCATCACCATGCCGATTTGAGCCATGACCTTCACGAGTACTTCACCTCCTGTGATCGACGACGAATCACCGTGACCTCATCTCTTTGATTGCCAGTGGGGCCGTAGTAGTTGAAAGCGAATGATAGCTGCGCGTAGCCGCCCAACAGGTGAGTGGGTTTGATTACCAAACGCGTGAGTGAGTTGTGGATACCGCCGCGTTTGCCAGATTCCTCGGCAATCGGTACATCTACCAGGCGGTCCTTCGCGTGATACATGTAAACAGTGCCAGCGGGCATCCGATGCGACACCACCGCGCGCGCGACCACCACGCCGTTGCGGTTGTACGCCTCGATCCACTCGTTGTCCTTGACTCCGATCTGGGCGGCGTCTTCGACACTCATCCACATGTCCGGACCGCCGCGAGACAGCGACAGCATGTACTGGTTGTCCTGGTAGTTCGAGTGAATGGACCACTTCGAGTGAGGCGTGAGGTACCGCACCGTGACCTCCTTGCCGTGGCCCGTCTTGGGGTCGCCGGACAGGCGGTGCATGTTCAGGGGTGGGCGGAAGGTGGGCAGATTTTCGCCGAGCTCGCTCATCCAGTCGTGGTCGAGGAAAAAGTGCTGCCTGCCCGTGAGCGTGTGCCACGGCTTGAGGCGCTCAACGTTGATGGCGAAGGCGGTGTACCGTCGCCCTCCATGCTCGCTGCCAGACCATTCGGGACTGGTAATAACAGGCACGGGCCTCGCCTGGGTGTCGGCAAATGTGATGCGCTTGCCCTCGTTGTCGATCGCGAGGTCTGACATCTGACGGCCTGTGCGTTTCTCGGCGTTGCGGAACCCCTCGACAGCCATGCGGCCGTTGGTGGTTCCGGACAGGGCGAGGATGGTCTCGCAGGCGTGTATTGAGGTGGCTAGCGAGGGCCTGCCAGCGGCGACTCCGGTGGGAATGACCCCGTTGATCTTGCCCAGCAGTTCGACCTCGGGAGTCGGATCGAACTTGACGCCCTTGGTCATCAGCCCCAACTTCTCAGTCAGCGGGCCGAGCGCGGACATCTTGTCTGCGATCTGCGTGTAATCCCGCTCGACCAGGATGAACTTGGGGGCAGTTTTGCCTGGAATCAGGTCGACTTCGCCAGTTTTCCAATCTTTCACGACGCCGCCCGGCAGGCTCATCGCATCGGGAGTGTCGTGAAGCAGGGGTGCCACTACCAAGTCCTGGCGCGTGTCGAGGTGGCCGCGCGCGAGCTCGCTCACTGACCGTGCCAGTTCCTGGAACGTGTCGTAGTCACTCTTGGTCTCCCACGGCGGGCTGATGGCCGGGGTAAAGGCGTGGATGAACGGGTGCATGTCGGTTGTTGACAGGTCGTGCTTCTCGTACCAGGTCGCGGCGGGGAACAGGATGTCGCTGAACAGGCCCGTGGACGTCATGCGGTAGTCCATACTGACGAGCAGGTCGATCTTGCCAGGCGTGGGATCGCGCCACGTGACGTCGTCAGGGCGCTCGTCCTCCCCGAGTTCCTCTGCGCGGATCGAGCTGTCCGCCCCCAGCAGGTGGTGCAGGAAGAACTCATTGCCTTTAGCGGACGATCCCACCAGGTTGGCACGCCACACGGTGAGTACGCGCGGCCAGTTTTCCTCGGCATCGGGGTCCTCGATGGCAAACTCCACATCGCCGGACAATAGCTTTTCTTTCATGTAGTCACCGGGAGTCTTGCCCGATGCCACGATCTCGTCTCCGAGGTCAAGCGAGTTGCGGTTCAGCGACGGGTATGACGGCATCCAGCCTGATCGCGCAGATTGGGCGAGGGTGCCCATGGTCGACTGCCCGGCGAAGCGGTTTTCACCCAGCGGGGAGGACAGGTTGGTGGGGCCCAGCCGGTCGTATCGCCACTGGCTGGTGTTCACGTACGACCATGCGGTGGTGATCATGTGGCGCGGGGGTCGCGTCCAGTCGAGTGCGTTCGCGACCGTGGCCCAGCCGGTCACAGGCCGGCACTTTTCTTGGCCAACGTAGTGCGCCCAGCCGCCGCCGTTGACCCCCTGGCAACCGGTGAGCGTGATGAGCGCGAGAAACGACCGGTAAGTCTCGTCTGAGTGGAACCAGTGGTTGGTGCCAGCCCCAAGGATGATCATCGAGCGGCCGCCCGAGTCTTCAGCGTTCTGAGCGAACTCGCGGCCGATGCGCTCGGCTTGGGCGGCAGGCACCCCCGTAATGGCCTCCTGCCAGGCGGGCGTGTAAGGGGACGGGTCGTCGTAACCGGTAGGCCACTCGCCGGGCAGTCCGTCGCGACCGACGCCATACTGCGCCAGCATGAGGTCGTACACCGTGGTGACGAGCCGCGTCCCATTGGTGGTCTCAAGGCGCCCGGCGGGCACGCCGCGCCGGTGTACATCGCCGTTCTCGCCTTGGGCCTGATCGACGTCGAACCTGGGGAGGAGGAGCTCCGCGGTTTCGCTGCCCGACGCCTCGTAGAACGACAGCGCGGGATCGACGCCCTCGAGGTCGAGGTTCCACTTGCCCTCGCCCTGCTCGCCGAAGCGGTGCCCGAGCGAGCCGTTGGGAACGTGCGGGCGCCCAGTGGCGGAGTCGATGAGTATCGTCTTGAAGGCTGAGTTCTCGCTCGAGTCCCCGAGGTCGGCGGCGGTCACAAACTTGTCTGGTACCCACGCGCCGTTCTTTTCGCGCAGCGTGACCAAGAACGGCAGGTCGCTGTACTTCTTCACGTAGTCGACGAACCGCGGAACCTGGCGGTTAACGAAGAACTCCTTGAGCGTGACGTGGCCCATGGCCATCGCCAGTGCGGCATCGGTGCCGGGGTGTGGGCTCAGCCATTCGTCAGCAAACTTGGTGTTGTCCGCGTAGTCGGGGGAGACGGTCACCACTTTTTGCCCGCGATAGCGAGCCTCGGTCATGAAGTGCGCGTCGGGGGTGCGAGTCACAGGAACGTTCGCGCCCCACATGATCAGGTAGGACGAGTTGAACCAGTCGGCCGATTCGGGGACGTCTGTCTGGTCGCCGAACACTTGGGGCGAAGCCACTGGCAGGTCCGCGTACCAGTCGTAGAAGGACAGCATTGAGCCGCCCATGAGGCTGATGAATCGTGATCCTGCGGCGTGTGAGGCCATCGACATCGCGGGGATCGGAGAGAAGCCAAACACCCGGTCGGGTCCGTATTTCTTGATCGTGTGGACGTGCGCTGCCGCGACAATTTCCTTCGCTTCGGCCCACGATGCGCGTACCAGGCCGCCCTTGCCGCGGGCTCGATGGTACTTCAGTCGGGTCGCGGGGTCTGAGACGACTGCGTCCCAGGCGTCGACCGGATCGGGAAAGCGCCGCTTGGCCTCGCGATATGAGTCGAGGAGCACGCCCCGGATGTAGGGGTACTTCACGCGCGTGGGGGAGTAGGTGTACCAAGAGAATGCCGCGCCACGCGGGCAGCCACGAGGCTCGTACTCGGGGCTGTCCGGCCCGACTGACGGATAGTCGGTCTGTTGTGTCTCCCAGGTGATGACGCCGTCCTTGACGTAAACCTTCCACGAACAGGAGCCGGTGCAGTTGACTCCGTGAGTGCTGCGCACAATTTTGTCGTGGCTCCAGCGATCGCGATAGAACGTATCCGCGTCTCGCCCGCCCTCGTGGGTCACGGTGCGTAGGTCGGGCGAGACCTCGCCCCGCTGGAGGAAGCGACCCGCCTTCACCAGGAAGTTGCCTGCGATGTCGCTGGAGCGGTCTGACGTCGTCGTCATTGCTGATCCTCTTCACGGGTCTGTTCCGCCAAGTCTGCTGGAGAAACGGTGATACTGCGAACGGGGGAGATGTCGGGGCGGGTGAGTCGGGCCCTGCACAGCGTGGGCTTGACCCACACGTCCATCGCCTCGACACCCACGTCTTGGCCTGAGGCGTCGAGCACCTTGACGAGTAGCTCGGTGTGGATGTCGCAAATGATGGGATGGTCTGCGATCAGCGAGGCGTAGGGACACGAGCCCATCGTGATGCTGTCGCCCACGGCAGAGGCCTCTGCGCTGAAACCGACGGTGCGAAGTGCCTCCACGGCGTTGTCAACGGCCTCGTCGGGACTGTTCGCCGGGGCAGTGGGCCCCAGCATGTCCGCCCACCGCTCTGCGGTACCACGGGCGAGGTCGGGGTCAGCGGCAACCTCGAGTGTTTCAGCGAGCGTGTGTGAAAGGTCGTCGAATGGTGACCGGGTGTTGCCAACGGCGCGAAAGGCCAGTGGTGGCCTTCCCCTGCCCTGAGGCTTACTTTGGATGCGCTCGACGTGACCGCCCGCAGTCAGCACGTCGAGGTGTGTGCGCACGGTGTTGACGTGCAGTCCCGTCTGGCGACTGAGTTCTTCGATGCTGTACTCATCGTCGGCCACTTGCAGGATAGCCAGGAGTTGAGCGTGCGAACGACTGGTTTTTTCGCCGACGGCTCGCGCTTCTTCCCCTGCCGCCGCGACTCTTGCGAGGCTGATGGCCGCAGATTGCGCGGGGCTTGGCGTCATGGTGCTTTTCTACCACAAGAACTGCGCTGGGCATATTAAACACGGAAGAAAATCGCGAATGTGAAGAAAAGGGTGCGGAGGGCCGCATGGGAGCGGTCAGCGCAAGACGAGCGGGAGGGTGGCGAAGCCACCGCCGGGATAGTGGGCGCGGGTGGGTGCCGTTGCGTTCGGACACGAGATCTCGGGCGTGCGCGCGAGGAGTTCCTCGACGAATATACGCAACTCGAGACGCGCTAGGGGCGCACCTGGACAAACGTGGCGACCCCTGCCGTACACGAGGTTGTCTGCCGGTTCGCGATCGAGCCGGAACTCGTCGGGGTCACCGAAGACGGACTGGTCCCGGTTGGCGGAAGCCCAGAGCACCGTGACGCGCTCACCCGCGTCAATGACTTGTCCGCCGACTTCGACTGGACGCGTGGTCACGCGACGGTTGGCGATGAGCGGTGTGTTCATGCGCAGGATCTCGTCATTCGCCGCCCCAATCAAGGTGGGATCGTCGCGCAGCAATTGTTGGGTCGTGGGGCGGACTGCGAGGTGGTGAGCCAAGATACCGACGCTCGCCGAGATCGTGCTCAATTCGCCCACGGTCCAGTTGCGCAGGAGGCTCACGAGCTCCTCGTCGGTCATCGGACGGTCCCAGACCCGCTCGCCTAGCAGGCGGGTGGTCAGGTCCTGTGGTGCAGCGTCGCCCGCTTGGCGACGAACGGCCAGCAGGTCCCTGATGAAGCCATCGAATTCGACGGCGATTGCGGCCATGGCCGGCCGATCCTGTGCGAGCGTGGCCGCGCGGTTCTTGGCAGTCCAGCGCCGCAGTGGCTCCTCGAGGTCCGCGGGCCAGCCAAGGAACGCATTCTGTACGCGCAGCGCGAAGATCTCGGCGACCGCAGGCATGAGGTCCGTCGTCACGCCCCGGGGCACGTCGTCGACAAGTTTGGCTGCGATCGCGCGACAGGACGGCTCGAAGGTGTCCATCAGGTCCGGCGTGAAGTACTTGTCGTTGATGCGGCGAAACTCGGTGTGCTGAGGCGGATCCATTCCGTTGGGCACCGTCAAGCGGTGTGAGACGGCGTTGCTGAACGTCTGTGGGTCGTCGAGGACGCGCACCACGTCGTCATGCCGCAGGACCGACCAGCCTAGGAAATCGCTGTGCGCGACGGGACAGCGCTGGCGAAGTTCGTCATACGCGGCGATCTGGTCATCGAGAACCTCGGGTGCCCGTGGATCCCATTCCGTTGCGGGCTCCGTTGTCATAGGGTTCCTCCGGCCTCTTCGCCCCGACTGAGACCGGAGCCAACGTGTCACGTCACCGCGACACCGGCGAAAAACACGCCGCACGGACGCATCGTCCCTACTCGGTGTGGACGTGTCCTGGAAGTATTGCATGGCCGCTCACCAGTTCGGTGTCGGCGGGGATCGCCCCGAGTTTTGCGGCGCCGCCGGGTGAACCCATGGGCGCATCGCGGCCCGGAAGTTGCTGTGCGAAGAAGAGCGCGTTGTCGGCGAGGTAGGGGGCGAGTGCGTTGGGGAGGTCGTCCTCGTAGTAGATGGCGTCTACCGGACAGACTGGCTCGCATGCCCCGCAGTCCACGCACTCATCGGGGTTGATGTACAGGCTGCGTTCGCCTTCGTAGATGCAGTCGACTGGGCATTCGTCGACGCAAGCGCGGTCCTTGACGTCGATGCAGGGCGCTCCGATCACGTACGTCACTCGACACTCCTCAGGCTCGGTCCCGCCGCGGTGACGGGCCGCTCCGACGCCTCGTGCTGTGACGCCGTGCTTAGAAACCATAATACTTGTTTAAATGACGTGTCGACACTAGCGAGCGCGATCGATGTGCCGGGTCCGGCGCGGCACCAACCGCCACACGCCACGGGGTGTGGCGAGGCGCGCAACGGCGAGGCGTGTTGCGACGGGGTGTGCCGAGGGCAGGCTCGCCGTTCGCTCAGGGTGTTGACGCAGTGTGTACCCGAGCCACGCATAGGCGTGGAGTCACGAGGGGGTCGAGAGACTCCGCCACCACGGCTCCGCCGAGTTCGGCGAGGACGCCCTGCATCATGCCGAGGTGCACGCCGCACACGACGGTGGGATGGCGAGTCGCGACTTCGCGAAACGGGCAGTGCCGCAGCATCAACGTTGTCGTCGTGCCTACCGTCGATAACTCGGGTTGGAAACCTATGTCTTCGAAGATCTGCTGGAGCGCGTGGACCGCACGGTCCGCCTCCGCCGCACGGTCCGCCCCAGTCGCGCCCTGGGACGAGGGGTGCTGGACGATCGTCCGGCCCCACGAGTGGCCCGTCGCCACGGCTTTTTGGTGTACGTCGCCGGACGCTGCGGCCATGTCCGCCAACATCTCAGCGAGGAGCCCGTAGCTCCGCTGTCCCATCGCCTCGGTGCGCGCCGCGTAGAGCACCCGCGGCCGCCCGCGGGTCAGCCTCGTCTCGATCGTCCGCGTGGCCAGCGCGTCTGCGGACAACGCGTCGAGGTGGAAACGCGCCGTGTTGGGGTGCAGTTGGGTAAGCGCGGCGACTTCGGCGACCCCGAGAGCCTCCGGCGACTGTCGCAAGCATTGCAGGACGATGCGTCGGCGTGATCCTAGGCGCGGCGAGGGCGGGTCGGAGAGTAACGGACCGCCCGCACGTGATCCGCGCGGGTCGTCGGAAGGAGGCCCGTGGACAGAGCGGCTCATGGCGTGTGCGCCATCACGTAGTCCCGCAGCGCCACCGCGTTGTTGTGCTCCCGATCTCGAGAACTGAAGAGCATCGTGACGGGTTCCGTCTGGACGAGCGGTCGCCACGCGTCGGGATGAGCGTCGAGCTCCATGAAATACCGCTCGCGGAACTCCGCCCACTTCCTTGGGTCGTGCGCGAACCACTGCCGTAGCGCGGTACTCGGCGCCGCGTCCTTGAGCCAACCGTCCATGCGGATGGCGTCGCGCCGCATTCCTCGCGGCCAGAGGCGCTCCACGAGAAAAGCCTTTCCGCTCGATGTCGGTGGGTCGTAGACCCGCGCAAGAGTGATCTCGCCCATAGCCTCTCCCTCCGGTAGATCGGCCACCGGCCACGTCCGGGTGGCCGCCAAGTCGGAGCACACCGAGGCTCCGCAGACTTTGATACAAAGGTCAATGGTAGCAATTCGGGAAATCGTCCGATAGGCGAGCGCTCGCTGAGCACTGAGAGCGCCCGTGGTGCAGCGGCGTGTCGCCGGTGGGACGATGACATGGTCGACGGCGTGTGGAAGGAGAGCCATGACTCGGCGTTCGTCGCGCGAGGGGGGTCTGCAGCGTGCTGGCGATCCGTCGCGACCCGATTACCCGGAGGTCGCGGCCCCCTTGGCTACCAGCGTCGGCGACGTAGACGCCGCGTTGGTGGACTGCAGCGCATGCCCCAGACTGGTCCAATGGCGCGGTGAAGTCGCCGCGGTCAAGCGCCGCGCCTTTCGGGACTGGGAGTACTGGGGCAAGCCCGTCCCGGGCCTAGGGCCCACGGACGCTCGCATCGTCTTGGTGGGTCTGGCACCCGCCGCGCATGGTGGCAACCGTACCGGCAGAATCTTCACCGGCGACCCGTCCGGCGACGTGCTCTACTCCGCTCTCCACGCGGTCGGGCTGGCTTCCCAGCAGACCTCCACTCATCGCGGCGATGGCCTCGAAGTTCGGGGTGTGCGGATCACGGTCCCGGTCCATTGCGCCCCGCCCGAAAACCAACCCAATCCGGTCGAGCGCGCCACGTGCCGACCATGGCTGCTGAGAGAGATGCAATTGATGCGACCCACGGTTCGGGTTGCGGTGGCGCTGGGAGGGTTCGCGTGGGAGGCAATGCTGCCGGTACTCGCGGAGATCGGGTGGCCCGTCCCACGACCGCGACCGAAGTTCGGGCATGGACGTCACGTGGTGCTGCCCGGGCAGGGGGCTGCACGGGATCTGCACGTGCTCGGCTGCTTCCACCCGAGCCAACGCAATATGTCCACGCGGACGTTGACGGTGCCGATGCTCGAACAGGTGCTGCACGAAGCGGCGGCACTCGCGGGGCTCTGACAGCGTTTGCGGTGAGCGAGCCAAGGGCAACCAGAACAACTCGCGCTGGTCAAGTGTTTACTTACAAGTTAGCCTGGAAAAAATTGAATCAGTAGAGGCTGCCACTGGGCGGGAATGACGAACCCGGTGCCGGCGCCTTCTCAGATGGGAGCACGACGATGACAAAAACGCGGGTACGTCTGGTCGGCCGGGAGACCGTTGCCGATCGCACGATGCGCTTCCTCTTCGAGAAGCCGGAGGGCTTCACCTACCGCGCGGGGCAGTTCGCCGACTACACGCTGATCGATCCGCCGGAGTCCGACAGCGAGGGCGACACCAGGGGCTTCACTCTGGCAAGCGCACCGTACGAATTGCAACTCGTGGCGACTACACGCATGCGCGACACCGCTTTCAAGCGCGTCATGGCAGAAATGCCGTTGGGCACCGAGGTGGTGCTGGACGCCCCTTATGGATCGTTCACCCTGCCCCAGGACACCAAGCGACCGGTGGTATTCCTCGCAGGTGGGGTCGGCATCACCCCCGTCCGCAGCATCGCGCTCCAGGCTGCGCACGACGGGACTTCGCATCAGATCATTGCGTTCTACTCCTGCAAGAATCCGGCGGATGCCGCGTTTCTCGATGAGCTCAGCGCGCTTGCCAAGGGGGAGAAGGGTTTCGACCTGATCGCCACCATGACCCAACCCGAGTCGGCAAGGCAACCCTGGTCGGGAGAGACTGGCTACGTCAACGCGGCGATGATTGCCCGGTACGTCAAGGACATCACCGCGCCCGTCTTCTTCGTGTCCGGCCCGGCCACCATGGTGAGAGCCATGCGTGACACCCTCATCGGCGCGGGAGTCAGCGAAGACGACATCCGTACCGAGGAGTTCACCGGGTACTGAGTCGATATCGCCAATGCGCATCGGGCCGACTCGGCGAGTGGCTACGGTGCTCGGCCACACCAGGGAGCCAGGGTCCCCGTCGCTGTCACGAGTCCGCTGGCTCAGCGAGGTCCGCCCTGCCCTCGCCGGCGGACGTCACACCACCGCCCCGCAGGACGGGAGCGATTTACCCCAGTAAGAGGAGGAACCGACGTGCGAATCGACTACGGACACACGTTCCCAGCGGGAAGACGAGCCATGATCGGTCTGGAAGCGGCCATCCACGCCAGCAGCCTGGAACCACTGCTGCTGGAGCTGGTCAAGATCCGGGCATCCCAGCTGAGCGGCTGTGCGCACTGCCTGGAAATGCACACCAAGGACGCCCGCGCGCTCGGCGAGTCGGACGATCGGATGCACTTGGTGGCCGCTTGGGAGGAGGCGCAGTCCCTCGACCCCTGTACCCCGCCGCGACGTCGGCGTCGGTAGTGAGGCGTCGTGAACTCGCGCCGGATATCCACAGCGCCTGGGACAATTTCAGTGCTGCCGTCTTCACCGCTGGCGCGCTGGACGAGTTGACCAAACAGCTCATCGCGGTCGCCGTCGCGCACGTCACCCATATGTCCGTATTGCATTGCCTCACACACCCGGCTCGCACGGATCAAGGGTGCCTCTGACGAGCAGGTGATGGAGGCCGTGTGGGTCGCGGCCGAGATGCGCGCGGGCGGGGCGGTCGCTCACTCGGTGATCGCGCTGGGTGTGCTCGGCAACCATGAGCACGGACCGGGAAAGTGAGGGTCCGGCGACGTCGGTGTCCGGCTTGATCTGCGTCAAGGCGGTGTGGCCTCGATCGTCGTAACTTGGGATCAACTCAAACGAAGGAGAGTCTCATGTCCATCCACCGTATCGTCACCCTCTTCTCCGCATTGAGGCCTGCCGTCGTGCAGGCCCACTGCGACACCGCGGACGGCCCGGCCGTCACGAGCGGCCGCAAGGCGTTGGCGACTGGAAACATCAACTACGCACTCATCTGGATTCCCGCCGACGGCGAGGCCGAATTGCGTGACGTCTTCGGGAAGACCCTCGAGGTCCGCACGCTCGGGGCCGACGCCGCCGAACTCGCCGATCGGCTCTTCCTGGAGACGCTGGTACGCATCCACCGCATGGGCGAGGGCGTCGGCTTCACTGGTATCCAGCCGGTAGGAAGTGCCGTCGACCCGGTCGTCACGGCGGCCGACGATGCTATCGCGCAGCGATCCGACGCCGAGCTGCTGTCGATGGTGCCGCAAGAGCGCCGCGTCGAGCTCGACAGGCGATTCGACGCCGCGCTCGCGGTGAAGGACTTCGATGTCGACGACGTGGTGGCTGGCCGCCGCTACCTCGCCGCTTACGTCGACTTCTTCAAGTTCGCCGAGGGTGAGGACCACGAACATGCGGGGCACGGCCACTCCCACGAGAGTGAGCACGACCACGGCCACGGCCACTCGCACGAGCACGTGCACTAGGACGCTCTCATGAGGCGCCTCGTCCGGGTAAAGGGAGAGTCCATGGCCCCCACCTACAGTTCGTCCGACCTGCTGCTCACGCGGCGGGTCGGACGCGCTGGCGCGGGGACCCAGCGTGGACTTGTGGCGGTGTTTCGCCACGGCGAGATTCGCATGATCAAGCGCGTGGTGGGTGTGCCGGGCGACCTCGTCGAACTCGAGGCCGGTCACCTGTTCGTCAACGGGAGGTCCGTTGGCGGACGCGCCCGGGTGCGAGGAGCCTTCACCCAGTCGTGGCGGGTGCCCCGGGCGAGCTACTTCATGGCCGGGGACAACGCGGACGTTTCGGACGACTCTCGGGTGTGGGACGAGCCCTTCGTCCGGCTTGCGGACCTAGAGGCGGTGGTGATTCGACGGCTGGTGACGCACCGTCACACCGGCGGACTCACTCCTCGTCGCCGAGTGCCCGCAACCCGGCGGGCTGCATGATCGATATGGAACGGCCCCCATCGATCCGGATCAGCCCGCGCATCGCAAGGCGAGAAAGGGCCCGACTGAAGCTTTCGGGGGTGGTGTGTCGAGCAATGCGGCCACGTCCTTCTTGGCCAGCGGCAAGGTCACTGTGGAGACGCGATCGTGCCACGACCCGGGCAGGCCGAGGAGGTAGTGTGCCAGGCGGCCCTCGATGTCCCGTGAAGTCAGCGAGTTGAGCCGATGTTCGGTTTCGGACAGGCGCTCCACCACTGTCGCCAGCATCCGCAGGCCAATCTCCGGGTCCGTGCGAACGAGGGCCTCGAGATCGTCGTGCCGGAACACGCAGAGCTGGCAATCGTCCAGCGCGATGGCGAAGTCGAGGGGCCGCCGTCCCGTGAATACTGAGGTCTCGCCGGCAAACTCGCCGGGGCCGAGCACGCGGAAGAGATGCTCGGAGCCGTCGGCCGCCAGGCGGAAGATCTTGAGGTGCCCCGTATGCAGGACCACGAGTTGTGATATGTCGTCGTCGGCGGAATAGGCGGCTTCCCCTGCCCGGAGGTGGACGGGACGCGCCAGACCCGCCACCCGCTGCTGATCGTGCGCCGATAGCCCCGCGAAGACGGGAACTCGCGCCACGCAACTGTCGGCCATGGCTTCAGCCTAGGGGCGAGCCGACCGGCGGCGAACGTCGGCGCCCGTCGACCGCGGCCTACTCAGTTGGCCAAGGCCTCACGGACTCCCGTCCCGTCGTTTCTTGATGCGGGTCAAGGCCCTCCTCGCAGGGCGCGCGTAGTCTCGTGACTAGCGCCGCAATGCGGCGGGATCAGTCCCGGAGAGAGGAGGTGCGTCATGGTCGAGGGCACCGGGCGGCGTCCCCAAGTCGTGATCATCGGATCGGGTTTCGGTGGGCTCTTCGCCGCCAAGGCACTGAGAGGTGCGGCGGTGGACGTCACCATGATCGCCAAGACCAATCACCACCTGTTCCAGCCGCTGCTGTACCAAGTAGCCACAGGGATCCTCTCCGCGGGCGCGATTGCCCCTTCAATACGCGAGATCCTGCGCCGCCAACGCAACGTCGCTGTGCGTCTTGGGGAGGTCATCGACATCGACGTCACGTCAAGAGTGGTGACCGCCTGGACCCCCGTCGGCACCACGAAAACCCCCTACGACAGCCTCATTGTGGCCGCGGGCTCTACTCAGTCCTACTTCGGCAACGACCGCTTCGCCGAGCACGCGCCGGGCCTTAAGTCCATCGACGACGCGCTCGAGTTGCGTGGCCGCATCCTCAGCGCTTTCGAGTTCGCGGAGATCGCCACCGATCCCGACGACACCGCGTCCTGGCTGACATTCATCGTGGTCGGCGCAGGCCCGACGGGCGTTGAGATGGCCGGACAAATTGCCGAACTCGCCCACCACACGCTTAGCGAGGACTACCGCCGGATCGACCCCGGTCGGGCACGCATCGTGCTGGTCGAGGGTGCCGATGCCGTCCTCGGTGCCTTCGGGAATCGGCTTGCGACGAATGCCAGGAAAAGGCTGCAACAGATAGGCGTCGAGGTGCAGCTCGGGGCGGTGGTCGTTGACGTCGATGAACTCGGCATCGCCATCCGGGACCCTGACGGGAGCATCCGGCGGGTCCAGAGCCGCACCAAGGTGTGGGCGGCAGGGATTGCCGCGTCGCCGCTGGCTACACACCTCGCCAACCAGGCAGGAGTCCGCGTGGACAGGCAGGGCCGGGTGCCCGTGGTGCGGGACTGCTCACTCCCAGGCTTCCCTGAGGTCTTCGTCGTCGGCGACATGATGGGCTCTGAACTGCCAGCTGTGGCACAGGTGGCCATGCAGTCCGGCAAGTACGTCGCCAAGGTGATCGCCGGGCGAGCGGCGGGTGCCCCGGTGACGGAGCCGTTCACCTACGTTGACAAGGGCAGCATGGCGACAATCTCGCGGTTCGCGGCCGTGGCGCGCGTCGGCAGGTTCAGATTCTCCGGATTCGTGGCGTGGCTGGCCTGGCTCGGGATTCACTTGCTGTACCTGATTGGGTTCAAACAGCGGGTGACGACGCTACTTCACTGGACGATCAGTTTCGTTGGCCGAGGGCGTGCCGAACGCGCCATCACCCGTCAACAGGTCGTGGCGCGTCGTGCACTCGACACGCTGACACCCGCCCAGTCCGGCAGGCCCGACCGGGCGCGCTTTCCACGCAGGTAGCGCGGGGGGTGCGCACCGGAACGTGGCAAGCGGGCCGCGCCTCCGCGTGCAACGGGGTGAGCCTTACGAGAGCCCGGCCAAACCGCCTCTTGCGCGGTCGAGTAGCATTGCGATCGTGCTGGAACTCGGGAAGGTTCTAGCGAAGGGTTTTCGCCACCAGGGCGCACACCGGATCGCCGTCAGGAGCAACCGTGACCACTCGTAATGACACCGACCTGCCCGACCCAGATGAAGTGATTCCGGGCATCCGCTCGGAGCGCCCGCAGCAGCGGGGTGAGCTTGAACCGCACCCGGCCGGCACGGTGAGCGCGTGGGTCGCGACGCTCGATCCGGGGTACTTCGCGCTGGTCATGGCGACCGGCATTGTGTCGATCGGGAGCCGGCTCCTCGGGCATCGCGCGCTCGCTGAGGTGCTCCTCGCGGCGACCGTGGCCGGTTTCGTGATCCTGCTCGCCGCCTACATCACGCGCGCAGTACGGTTTCCGAGCAGGTTCTGGGCTTCACTGCGAGCCCCGTCGAGTGCCGTCGCCTACTTCACGGTTGTCGCGGGGTCCAACGTGCTCGCCACCGCGCTGCTCTCCCACAACCTGTGGCGCATCTCGTTGGCCCTCGGGATTGTCGCGTTCCTGCTGTGGCTCATCCTCACCTATGGGCTGTTTTCCTCGATCATCCTTGCGGGCAACCGGCCCGTGCTGCGGGAGATTACCGGAGTCTGGCTGGTGTGGGTGGTCGGCACCCAATCCATCGCAGTGCTTGCGACGACCCTCGCCCCTCAGTTGCCATGGGCAGCGGGTGCCGACACGCTCAGCGCCATCGCGTTGCTGTTCTGGAGCATCGGCATCGTGCTCTACCTCATTCTCGTGGTGATCATCTTCCTGCGGTTGTTCCTCATCGAGACGACGCCGGTCGAGATGGGGCCCGCATACTGGATTCTCATGGGCGCTACGGCCATCAGCGTTCGCGCCGCGGCGGGCATTCTCGAACTCTCCACCAGCGCGCCCACATCACTGCTTACCGAGGTACACGCGTTCGTCGCCGGCGCCGCCGTCGTTCTCTGGTCCTTCGGAAGCTGGTTCATCCCGGCCCTTGTCCTGTTCGGGGTGTGGCGGTACTTTGTGCGGCGCTACCCCTGGGGGTACGAACCCAAGCTGTGGAGCGTCGTGTTCCCGCTCGGAATGTACGCCGTCGCCTCGGTGAGCCTCGGCCGCGCCGTCGACTTCGCCTTCATGCGCGACCTCGCCGCGGTGTGGGTCTGGGTCGGTGTCGGCGCCTGGGTTGCCGCGGTCGCCCTGATGGCCGTGGCGTTCACCCAATCGTTGGGCAAGCGCCGCCGGCGTGGGGCCGAACCGGTCAAGTCATGAAGGGGACGGTCGGCGACGGCGGGTACCGGTCGGTCAGCCGGGCCGGTCAGCCGACCCGGTCGAGCGTGGCACTCAGTCGTGGCTGGCCGACTCCTCGGCGCCGTCCACGGCCTGTCGTGCCATGACGTACAGCAGGTCCGACAGCCGGTTGAGATAGCGCGCGACATCATCGGTCACGAGCGATCCGGCGGTTCTCACCTGCACAGTGTGCCGCTCAGCTCGTCTCACGACGGTTCGGGCCAGGTCGAGCGCCGCTTCTTGTGCGGTGGTTCCGGGAACGACGAAGACGGGTCGCAACGGTTGCTCAGCTGTCAACGTGTCGATCAACTTCTCGAGGTTGACGACCATTGATGGATCAACGAGTGAGATCCCAGGCTTCAGTCGATCACGATGAGCCGGGTTCACCGCGAGGTCGGCCGCGACGACGAATAGATCCCGCTGAAGGCCGAGCAGGAGTGCGGCCCGCGTCTCCTGCAGGGAACCGGCGCGGGCGACTCCGATCGCCGAGACTGCCTCGTCGATGTCTCCGAGGGCGTCCATGAGCACGTCGCCTTTCGAGGTGCGTCCGCCATGCAGCAGTGATGTCGTACCGTCATCGCCGGACTTGGTATAAACACGACTCATGGTCGTAGTCTGCCACGATGGCCCTGCGCTAGGCTGGCAGAGCCGCCGAGCAGTAAGGGTGGCAAGACTCCCGCGCGGGGGAAACCGGTCACATCCCGGTGCTGACCCGCAACCGTAGGACGACCGCCGAGGTCGTCGAGCCGGGATACCTTCGCGGGGGCGCAAGAAGACTCTCTATCGTCGTGGTCTGCGAGCGGGAATCCGGTTCTCCCTCTGGTGGCTCACCGTGGTAGATCGGGATCCGTAGGGGCCGCCGAACAGGAAGGCCCCTCATGATCTACCCCCGTTTCCTTGGCTCCGGCGGCGCTCGCCTAGCGTCGAGCACGCTGCTCCTCGGAGCGCTCCTGGTGATCGCCCCGTTCCCGGCCCAGGCCTCCGCCGATGAGGGGCCCTGTGTTGACGACGGTGGCGTGACCGTCGTCGTCGACTTCACCGACCTCGGCGGGGACATCGTGGCCCGATGCGCCTCCGTGGATCCCGACACTGGCCGCGCGGCGCTCGAGACGGCGGGCTTCACCGCGACCGACTCGCAGCCCGGAATGATCTGTGCGATCGACGCCGCGCCCGATCCCTGCCCCGCCACCTTCGAGGGGTCATTCTGGTCTTATTGGCACAGCCCCGCCGAAGGCGACTGGATCGCCTACCAAGTGGGGGCTGACTCAAGTGATCCTGTGGCCGGTGAGATCGAGGGTTGGCGCTACAACGACGGCAGCAGTGGTCCCGGAATTGCGCCGGCGGGCGTGGCCGAGGTGGCGCAGCCGACCGCGCCCACGATCGTGACCGCGGGGGATGAGCCAGCACCCGCCTCCACATCGGTCGACGGCGCCCTGCTGTGGACGGCGCTTGGCCTCATCGCCGCCATGGCCGCGCTCGTCGTATTCTTCCGCGCGAGGTCCAGGCGCCACCGATTGCCAGAAGAAGACTGAGACCGATGGTCGACAGGCTCGTGCCACGCGGCACGGTGCACCCGATGGCCTGGTGGGGTTGGGCCTTCGGGATTGCCATCGCGACTACCAAGTCGCCTGGCGCCGTCTCCACCGGCCTGCTGATCGCCGCGGTCGTCATCGTCGTGGCGGTGTGCCACGGTGACTCGCCTTTTGCGCGAGCATTCCCCGCATATCTCGCACTGGGCGCGATGATCGTGCTGATTCGAGTCGTCTTCCACATTCTGGTCGGCATCAAGGGTGGGAGCGGTTTCGTGGTGTCGCTACCGAGAATCCCCCTGCCCGACTGGACGGGTGGTATCGAGTTGCTTGGCCCCGTCTCGGTCTCCGGTGTGGCTGCCGCGGCCACCGCCGGTCTGGCCCTCGCGGCGTTGCTGTTGTGCTTCGGTGCGGCGATCGCGTTGACGGATCCCCAGCGGACACTGCGCAGTCTCCCCGCGTCCCTCCATCTCCTCGGGACCGCCACAGTGATCGCCATGACACTGGCCCCACAGCTGGTGGAGTCCTGGCAGCGAGTACGGCGGGCGCAGGCACTGCGCGGTCAGCGAGTGCGTCGCTTACATGCCGCCTCGGCAACCACGTCTCCGGTGCTGCAGGACGCCTTGGAGCGGTCCCTTAAGATCGCGGCGTCGATGGACTCGCGCGGCTACGCCAGGATGCGTGCGGGGGGCAGCGCCCTGGTGCCCGTGCTCACGATCACGGCATTGGTCGGCGCCGCCCTGGGCACGTACGCCCTCATGGATGGCGCGTCACCACGGTGGCTGAGTATTCCGCTGCTGGCGGGTGGGGCGGTGGCGGCGGTTCTCGGATCGATGATGGCGTCGCGACGGATCCATGCGACGCGGTATCGGCCCGACCCTTGGGGACTGCGCGAGACGCTCATCACAGGTAGCGGCATGGCCGTCGCTGCGCTCGCCCTGTTCGGCCCGACCGGCGGATCGCAAGGGGCCGCTGGCTGGTCCGCAGTTTTCCTCCTGTGCGCCGTGGTGGCGGCCGCTCCGATACCGATCGTGGTAGCACCATGACAGCGGCAGGCATCATCCAACTCGACCACGTCGAGTTCAGGTATCCGAATTCTTCCCACCCGGTGCTTCATGACGTGACGCTCGCCATCCCGGAAGGCGAGTTGTGTCTGGTGATCGGACCGACTGGCTCGGGAAAGTCGACCCTCTTGCAGTTGGTGAACGGGCTGGCCCCGCACTTTACGGGCGGCCAGCTCACCGGGACCGTCACGGTCGACGGCCGCGACACTCGCCTTCATCCGCCGAGGGACCTTGCGGACCTGGTGGGGGCCGTCGGCCAGGACCCGGTGGCGGGATTCGTCACCGGCCGGGTCGATGACGAGCTCGCGTACGGCATGGAGCAGCTCGGACTGCCCGACAGCGTGATGCGTACGCGCATTGAGGAGGTCGTCGACCTGATTGGCCTCGAGGCGGTTCGGCACCGCCCGCTGTCCGAGTTGTCCGCGGGTGAACAGCAACGCGTCGCGATCGCATCCGTACTCACGAGCCATCCTCGCATCCTGGTGCTTGACGAGCCCACATCGGCGCTGGACCCGACCGGGGCCGAGGAGGTTCTGGCAGCCATCCTGCGCCTCGTGCACGATCTTGGGATCACGGTGCTCATGGCCGAACAACGGCTGGAACGGGTCATCCAGTACGCGGATTCGATGGTGCGGGTGGGCGACGACGGTGCCGCGCACTCGGGCTCCCCGGCCGCAATCCTCGAGGGCAGTCCACTCGCCCCACCCATCGTCGAGTTGAGTCGGCTCGCGGCATGGGAGTCGCAGCCCCGGTCCATCCGCGACGCTCGCCGCCTCGCGGGCCCGCTGCGCGACCGGCTTCGGGAAAGCCTGTCACTGCAGTCGGCGGGCCCCACGTCCGGCGCCGATGGGTCGGTGGCGCTCCGGACGGAGGGGCTGCGGGTGCGGTATGGCGCCGTCCATGCCCTGGCTGGCGTCGATATCACGCTCCGTGCCGGCGAGCTGGCGGCGGTCATGGGCCGCAACGGTTCGGGCAAGTCGTCCCTGCTGTGGGCGCTGCAGGGCAGCGGGGTGCGATCTGGGGGCACCGTCTTGGTCTACGACACCACGCTGGATTCGGGGGCGCAGGTGAGCACTCGCCCCGGTCGCCGACAGGCGGGAGTCGACCCTCGGACCCTTGCCCCCGACGAGGCAATTCGGCGGATTGCGTTGGTCCCCCAGAATCCGTCCGATCTGCTCTACCTTGACTCTGTGCTTGCCGAGTGCCGAGCGGCCGACCGGGCTGCCGGTGCCGCCGAGGGCACGGCTGCGACGTTACTTGACCGGCTTGCGCCCGGCTTGCCGGAGTCGCGTCACCCGCGTGACCTGTCAGAAGGCGAACGCTTGGCGCTCGTACTCGCCGTGCAGCTGGCGGGACAGCCGGCCATTCTCCTCCTGGATGAGCCGACCCGGGGTCTGGATTACGATGCGAAGCGCAGATTAGGCGAGGTTCTCAAGGAACTTGCGGCTATCGGTACCGCCGTGCTGCTCTCGAGTCACGATGTCGAGTTCGTGGCGCGCACGGCCGATCGCGTGCTGGTGTTGGCCCGCGGGGAGCTCCTCACTGACGGGCCTGCGCAGGAGGTGCTGACGGCCAGTCCGAGCTTTGCCCCCCAGGTAGCGAAGATTCTTCGCCCGTTGCCCCTACTCACCGTCGACGCGGTACGCGCGGCCTTGGTGGAGGGGAAGTGAGGGACTCCGGACCGGCGGTGCCGCTCGGTGCCCACACCACGCTCGCGCTCGTGCTCGCGACCGGGGTGGGGATCCTCGCGTTCACGTGGCCGTTGCTCGTTGGCCGGGGTTCGCTCCTCGACCACAATGCGAGCGCCCCCGTTCTGCTCGGGGTCGTCCTCCTTGGGGTGTTGTCGGTCGTGCTCATCGCACTCGGGGAGGGGGGCATCGATGCCAAAGCGATCGCCATGCTCGGACTGCTCGCCTCCGTGGGCGCGGTGCTGAGACCCCTGTCGGCTGGCAGCGCCGGCATTGAACTCGTGTTCCTGTTCATCGTGCTGGGTGGCCGGGTGTTCGGGGCGGGGTTTGGCTTCGCGCTCGGATCGATCACGCTGTTCGCCTCCGCACTCCTGACCGGTGGGCTCGGGCCGTGGCTGCCCTTCCAGATGCTCGCAGCATCCTGGATCGGTATGGGCGCTGGTCTGCTCCCGCGCCGGATGCGGGGGAGGCTTGAGCTGGCCGTGCTAGCCGGATACGCCGCAGTCTGCGGATTTCTCTATGGCCAGGCCATGAACCTGTCATTCTGGCCCTTCACCCTGGGCCCTGGAACGGCGCTCAGCTTCTACCCCGGAGCGCCGCTGGGCGAGAACTTGCAACGCTTTGCGGTCTTCAGTATCACCACGTCGCTCGGCTGGGACCTCATGCGCGCCGGGGTGCTCGCTGTGGGCGTCGTGATTCTGGGCCGACGCACCCTTGACGCCTTGCGCAGAACGGCGAGACTCGCGGCATTCTCACCTGCGCCCGGTGCGGGCGGAAATCGTGACGATGGGGCCCGTGTTCGCGACGACACACGGTCATAGCGCTCGCCATTCACAACATGTAGTGATTAGATTGCTTAAGCATCACAACATCTAGTGGGCGCCATAGGGCGCGGGCCGATCAGGAGCGTGAATCCACATGGGTACACAGGAGCAACAGGAACGACAGGCCACGGGGGCGGCACATGGACCCGGGCTACATGTGGAGCGCAGGTTCACCACGGCCGGCGTCCACCCCTATGACGAGGTCGACTGGGAACGGCGCGACGTCGAGCAGACTAACTGGAAGACGGGCGAAACGGTCTTTGCGCAAGCCGGCGTGGAGTTCCCCGTGGCCTGGTCGAGCAATGCCTCCACCATTGTCGCCACGAAGTACTTCCGCGGAGCGCCCGATTCGCCCGCCCGCGAGTTCAGCCTCCGACAACTCATCGACCGGGTAGTTGGCCGCTACGTCGCGGCGGGGATCGAGCACCACTACTTTGCGTCGCCCGAGGATGCGGGCGTCTTTGGCGAAGAACTCACCTGGCTCCTCCTCCATCAGGTGTTCTCCTTCAACTCGCCCGTGTGGTTCAACGTGGGTACCGAATCCCCTCAGCAGGTGAGTGCCTGCTTCATTCTCTCCGTCGATGACTCCATCGACTCGATCCTGAACTGGTACCGGGAAGAGGGCATGATCTTCAAAGGGGGCTCGGGCTCGGGAGTGAATCTGTCCCGCATTCGCGCTTCTGCAGAGCTCCTCTCTTCCGGGGGGACCGCTAGCGGTCCCGTGTCCTTCATGCGTGGGGCGGACGCGAGCGCCGGCACGATCAAGTCCGGTGGAGCCACTCGGCGCGCAGCGAAAATGGTGGTGCTCGACGTCGATCACCCCGATATCTGGGAGTTCGTCGACACGAAGGTGCGTGAAGAGCAGAAGATCCGCGTGCTGCGCGATGCTGGCTTTGACATGGATCTGGGCGGCTCGGACCTGACGTCGGTCCAGTACCAGAATGCCAACAACTCCGTGCGATTGAGCGATGCATTCCTGCGCGCCGTCGAGCAGGACGGCGACTTCGATCTGGCGGCCCGCGCTGACGGCCGTACGATGGAGACAGTGAAGGCGAAGGAGCTCTTTCGCAAGATCGCCGAGGCCGCGTGGGCCTGCGCCGACCCCGGCATTCAGTACGACGACACGATCAACGAGTGGCACACGAACCCTGAGTCGGGCCGGATCAACGCGTCCAATCCGTGCTCGGAGTACATGTCGCTGGATAACTCTTCGTGCAACCTCGCCTCGCTCAACCTGCTTGCTTTCTTGCGGGAGGACGAGACGTTCGACATCGAGGGTTTCGTCGGGGCGGTAGAGCTTGTCATCACCGCGATGGACATCTCGATCTGCTTCGCAGACTTCCCCACAGAGCCGATTGCGAAGAACACGCGTGACTTCCGCCAACTCGGCATCGGTTACGCCAACCTCGGCGCGCTGCTCATGGCCACCGGGCACGGTTACGACTCCGATGGCGGTCGCGCTCTCGCGGCGGCCATCACCTCGCTCATGACCGGGACGGCCTACCGACGGTCAGCCGAATTGGCCGAGATCGTCGGCGCCTACGCGGGCTATGCACCCAACGCCGCCGCACACGAGCGGGTGATGCGTAAGCACGCCACGGCCAGCGAGGCACTCCAGACCTTCGAGACGATGGACGCCACCGTCCGCGACCGGGCCCGACAGGAATGGGCCGATGCGCTGGAGCGGGGCGCGACCCACGGTTGGCGCAATGCCCAGGCGAGCGTCCTCGCTCCGACCGGCACCATCGGCTTCATGATGGATTGTGATACCACCGGGATTGAGCCGGACTTCTCGCTCGTCAAGTTCAAGAAGCTGGTCGGGGGTGGCTCCATGCAGATTGTCAACCAGGCGATCCCGCGGTCGCTGAATCGGCTCGGCTACCCGAGTGAGACTGTCGAGGCAATCGTCGAGCACGTTGCGACGCACGGCCACGTCGTGGATGCGCCGGGACTGCACCCCGAACACTACGAAATCTTCGACACGGCGATGGGGAAGCGGCCCATCGCGCCGATGGGGCACGTGCGGATGATGTCCGCGGTGCAGCCATTCCTGTCGGGGGCGATCTCCAAGACCGTCAACCTGCCCGCCGACGCCACAGTCGCGGACGTGGAGGACGTGTACTTCCAAAGTTGGAAGCTCGGGCTGAAGGCAGTCGCGGTCTACCGGGACAACTGCAAGGTCGGCCAGCCACTTTCCGACGGCAAGAATCCGGAACCCGCCTCCACGAAAGAAGAAGTGCGAACCGCGCCGATCCGCAGGCGGCTGCCAAAGTCCCGACCGTCCGTGACCACCTCGTTCGAAGTCGCTGGGGCGCAGGGCTACCTGACGGTCGGCTCCTATCCCGATAACGGCCCAGGGGAGATATTCCTCCGGCTCGGCAAGCAGGGTTCCACCCTGGCTGGGGTGATGGACGCCTTCTCCATCGCGGTGTCCATCGGCCTGCAGTATGGGGTGCCGCTTTCGACGTACGTGGACAAGTTCACCAACCTCCGGTTCGAGCCTTCCGGACTGACAGACGACCGTGACATTCGGATGGCCCAGTCGATCATGGATTACATCTTCCGACGTCTGGCGCTGGACTACCTGCCCTACGAGACCCGCGCCGCAATGGGCGTATTCACGACCGCCGAGCGGACGGCGAAACTGAACGCCGAGGAGCGCGCTCAGGAGCAGTTCACGGTGGGTGACCCCGGCGACGGCACGGTGGCGGGGCAGGCGGCCGTGGAGGCCCAGGCCGGGGTGCATTCCAGTGCGCAGTTGCTCGAGTCCCAACAGGGCCTCATCGCGGACGCACCGCTGTGCCTTTCGTGCGGCGTCAAATTGCGGCCGGCGGGCTCCTGCTACGTGTGTGAAAGTTGCGGGAGTACCAGTGGTTGCAGCTGAGCGTGCGCGCAAGGGAGCCTCGACACGATCCGACCGGGGTCTTCTGATCGCCTCGCGTCGAGGCTAGGGCACGCGGACCCCGGATCCTTATGCTAGGGCAAACGCTCGGGGGTGTGACGTGATCGCGAAGCTCACTTGGTCGCTGACAAGAGGTTGACCGACCGCGGATCGAGCGTCACGGCGGCGCTCACGCCGGCGTCGAGACGCGCGCCAGCGGAATGTCGATACCCGTCTTGGTGAAGACTCCGGTCCGGAACATCAGGCGGCGGTTCGTGATGGCGAAGTGGGTGGTTCCCCACCTGATGAGCGGGGCAATCGACCACCACGACATCACGGCAACCCAGGTCACGCCAAGCGCGATCCCGAGGATCCACTTCCACAGCGACGCGACATCCCAGTCGAGCAGTAGCACCAGCAAGTAGATGGCGGCCGAGGTGGCGATCACGCCCACGAGGATCGCCAGAATGATCGACTTCCAGTGAGGGTGGCGATGCAGCAGCAGTCGCTCTTCGGGTGCGAGTCCGTCTTCGATTATTCCCATATGAGTGAAACTACCAGCGCCGGGTCACGCGCGGAAGGGACGTCGAGACTGATCCGTGCGGGCGAAACGCGGCCGTCATCTTGGTCGGCTACTCTGAACACATGGTCGCCGACGCTTCGACTCCCTGGACGGGATACGCACCAGCGACAGCGTGGGATGAGGCTGTCGACGTTGACGGAAAGGTCCGTGAACCGTACGCCCGTGTTTATGCGGAGATCGACCGCATGTCTGGAGACGACCTTCACGCCAGGGCAGAGGCGCTCGCGAGTACGTACCTTGCCCAGGGTGTGACCTTTGATCACGCTGGGGAGGAACGGCCTTTCCCGCTCGATATTGTGCCGCGAGTGATAGGCGCGGATGAGTGGGACATTATTTCCCCAGGCGTCGCGCAGCGCGTACGTACCCTCGAGGCCTTTCTGGCAGACGTGTACGGATCGCAACGATGCGTCACTGATGGGGTAATCCCGCGCAGCCTCATCGCGTCGTCCCAATATTTCTATCGCTCCGTTGCGGGCATTGAGCCGGGAAATGGCGTCCGAGTGCATGTCTCCGGCATCGACCTGGTGCGCGACCAGCACGGTATCTGGCGGGTCCTCGAAGACAATGTGCGGGTGCCCTCGGGCGTGAGTTACGTGCTTTCCAACCGCCGAGCCATGTCGCAAATGTTCCCCGATATGTTCGGAGCGATGGGGGTCAGACCCGTTCTCGAATACTCGCAGCGGCTACGGTCCGCGCTCGCCAAGGCGGCGCCGGATGACGTTGACGACCCCACTATCGTGGTTCTGACCCCGGGTGTGTTCAACTCTGCGTATTACGAGCACTCGCTGTTGGCGCGCACGATGGGCGTTGAGTTGGTCGAGGGTCGCGACCTGGAAACGCACAACGGGCGTGTCTATATGCGCACCACCGCCGGCAGGCGCCGCGTTGACGTGATCTATCGGCGTATTGACGACGACTACCTTGACCCCATCGCTTTCCGACCGGATTCAACGCTGGGCGCGCCGGGAATCATCAACGCTGCTCGCATGGGCAACGTCACGATCGCCAACGCCGTGGGCAACGGCGTGGCGGACGACAAGCTCGTCTACACATACATGCCGGACTTGACTCGCTACTACTTGGGTGAGGAGCCGATCTTGCCCAACGTTGATACCTGGCGACTTGAAGAACCGGAGGCTCGTGAGGAAGTCATGGATCGCCTCCACGAGCTCGTGGTCAAGCCCGTCGACGGCGCCGGGGGGAAGGGCGTCACTATTGGGCCCAAGGTCTCCAGGACGGAACTGGAGGCAGTGCGCAAACAGATTCTTGCGGACCCCCGCGGGTGGATCGCGCAGCCAGTGGTGCAGTTGTCAACGGTCCCGACGCTCACCGATGACGGGCTAGAGCCGCGTCACGTGGACTTGCGCCCGTTCGCCATCAACGACGGCGATGACGTGTGGGTGCTACCCGGCGGACTCACCCGGGTCGCACTCGCGAAGGGGCAGCTCATCGTGAACTCGTCGCAGGGCGGCGGTTCCAAGGACACTTGGGTGCTTGGTGGAGTGAGGCATCGGGGAACCTCACCGCCGCCACCCGAGTCTCGTGTTGAGTTTTCGGGCATTGGTTCCGTGCCGCAGGCTGCGCACCCCGAGGACTACGCCGACGGACAAGAGCAACAGCAACAGCAACAGCAACAGCAGCAAGGCGAGCCGTCGAGCACCGCCGATGCTGCGGGAGCGGGTGACGAACAATGCTGAGCCGCATCGCTGAATCGTTGTTTTGGATAGGTCGCTACGTCGAGCGAGCGGATAACACTGCGCGACTGCTCGACGTGCACCTCAACGTTCTACTTGAGGATCCGTGGGTCGACGAGCCCAGCGCCAATGCCTCGATCCTGGCCGTCATGAACTGCCAATTTGAGACGCCTGTGACGCGTTCTGACGTGCTCGAACAATTGGCCTTTGACCGGGAGCGTTCGTCGTCGATCGCAGGCACTATGGCGGCTGCGCGTGAGAACGCTCGCCGTGCCCGCGAGGTGATCTCGACGGAGGTATGGGAGAGCCTGAACATGACGCGTAACCAATTGCCGCGTTGGTCGCAGGCGTCCCGCCCTCACGAGTACTTTGTATGGGTGCGCGAGCGTGCCGCGGTGGTGTGGGGGTTGTCTAGTGCCACCACTTCGCGCGACGACGCATGGCAGTTCATGGAACTGGGACGTTCACTTGAGCGCGCGGACATGATCGCGAGGCTGCTGATGACGCGCAACCTTGAGGGCACGACCGGGCCCAACTGGACCACCCTGTTGCGCACCTGTTCGGCGCATGAGGCCTATCTACGCACCGTGCGAGCGCTGGTGACGGAAGAACGTGCGGCGGAATTCCTGCTAGTGGACCGGCTGTTCCCGCGCTCCATCGCGTACAACCTTGACCGTGCAGAGACCATCCTGGGCCAGATCGACGGCGCCGGATCCAGTCGCGCGCTTGCCGACCGTGCGCGACTCGCGCTTGGCCGCGCACGCACCAACCTTGAATACCGTGACGTCGGCGAGATCCTTGCCGACCTGCCCGCCCAGATGCGCGAAGTGCAGCGAGCCTGTGCCACCGCATCGGACCTTATCCGTGACCGCTACTTCCTGCCCGCGTCGACGGTCATGTGGAGCCAGGAGGCCCTGTGAGTACCCTGCGCATTGCACACCGCACATCGTTCGATTACGCCGAACCCGTCGTGTCGTCCTACAACGAAGCGCGCCTGACTCCCGCCTGGTTGCCGCGCCAACGCGTGCTCGACTCCAGTATCGAGATCTCTCCGCTGACGTGGCGCTCGAACTACCGGGATTACTGGGAGAGCGACGTGACAGTCTTTGAGATCATGCAACCGCACTCGGCACTATCTGTGACTAGCCGTTCGCTGGTCGAAGTGATTCCGCAAGCCGCCCGCGAGGAGCGTGCTGACTGGGACGCGCTCAATGGCCCGCGCTTCAAGGACCTGCTGTGCGAATACCTCGCTGTCACTCCCGTGACGCGGCCGACGGAGGAACTCCACGCGTTCGCGCAGGAAGTGGCCCACAAGAAAAGCCCTGATGAGACCGCGCGCGAGATCTGCGACTTCCTTCACGACCAAATTAATTATGTGCCAGGCGCCACCACCGTGCACACCCCCGCGGCCGATGCTTGGGCCGCCAGGTCCGGTGTCTGCCAGGATTTTGCGCACCTTGCACTTGGCGCGCTGCGGGAAGTAGGGATTCCTGCCCGGTACGTGTCCGGCTACCTTCACCCCAAGCGTGACGCTGAGATTGGCGAAACCGTCACCGGAGAATCGCATGCATGGGTCGAGTGGTGGACCGGGGATTGGTTTGGCTACGACCCCACCAACTCTTCAGAGGTGGGGGACCACCACGTGATCGTCGCCCGAGCCCGTGAGTATCGGGATGTCCGGCCCCTGTCCGGAGTGGTCGCTGGGAGCACCACAAATCTCGAGGTGAAGGTCGACATCACAGTCGTCTCCTGAGGCCATCGCTCGGGCTGTGCACCCGAGCCATGACGGTATCGTGCGTACCGGTGCCTGACTGTTGCCTATCCCGGCTAAAATCGGCGAGTGACTTCCGTAACCCCAGATACCGACGACAACCGCTACGACTTCCACACGCTCGAGGCGCGATGGCAGCCGGTGTGGGCCAAGACTCAGCCCTTCAAGGCGGGTGGTCCAGAGGATGAGCGACCTACCAAGTACGTGCTGGACATGTTCCCCTACCCCTCCGGAGACCTGCACATGGGTCACGCGGAGGCGTACGCACTGGGCGACGTGATCTCGCGCTACTGGATACAGCGCGGCTTCAACGTGCTGCACCCCATTGGATGGGACTCTTTCGGGTTGCCGGCAGAGAACGCGGCAATTAAAAACAACCTGGACCCGCGGGGCTGGACCGAGGCTAATATCGCGCAGCAGCGATCCTCGATGGAGCGCTACGCCTGTTCATTCGACTGGGACCGCGTCCTCGCGACCCATCGGCCTGAGTATTACCGCTGGAACCAGTGGATCTTCACGCGCATGTTTGAAAACGGACTGGCCTACCGCAAGCCGTCGCTGGTGAACTGGTGCCCCAAGGACCAGACTGTGCTCGCCAACGAGCAGGTAGTGCAGGGGCTGTGCGAGCGTTGCGACACGCCCGTCACCAAGAAGAAGCTCACTCAGTGGTACTTCAAGATTACGGATTACGCGGATCGCCTGCTCGACGACCTCGACACGCTCGAGGGCAAGTGGCCGGACAAGGTGATTGCGATGCAACGCAACTGGATCAACCGCTCCCACGGTGCCGACGTCACGTTCACGATTGAGGGTCGCGACGAGCCCATCAACATCTATACGACGCGCCCAGATACTCTATTTGGCACCACTTTTATGGTCGTCGCTGCCGATTCCGACCTGGCGTCAGAATTGGCAGCAGATGCTGACGACGCGACGCGCCAAGCTTTCGATACGTACGTGGCCGCGGTGAAGGGCGCTACGGATATCGACCGGATGAGCACTGAACGGCCCAAAACCGGGGTGTTCCTCGGTCGCTACGCCATCAATCCGGTGAATGGTGAGCGCTTGCAGGTCTGGGCCTCCGACTACGTGCTAGCCGACTACGGTCACGGCGCCATTATGGCCGTGCCCGCTCACGACCAGCGCGACCTCGATTTCGCCCGCGCTATGGACCTGCCGGTGCGCTCGGTCGTCGACGTGCGTGACGAGGATGGCAACTCGTTGCCTCATCCTTCCGACTCCGGTATCGCTTCTACCGGTGATGGGGTGACGGTCAATTCCGGTGAATTTGACGGCCTCAGCAAGGTGGATGCGATCGCGGCTGTCGTTGCGAAGTTGAATGCCGACGGCTTAGGAAGTGAGACGACTAACTATCGTCTTCGTGACTGGTTGATTTCCCGCCAGCGCTATTGGGGCACTCCTATTCCGATCGTGCATTGCGAAGCGTGCGGTGAGGTCTCCGTTCCAGACGAACAACTGCCGATCGAACTTCCGTCCAGCGAGGGCCTTGACCTCAAGCCCAAAGGTAAGTCGCCGCTCGCTGCGGCCACCGACTGGGTCAACACCACCTGCCCTGCCTGTGGCGGCGCTGCGTTGCGCGACACGGACACTATGGACACGTTCGTCGACAGCTCCTGGTACTTTCTGCGCTTCTTGTCGCCCAACAATTCTGAGGCGCCTTTCGACTCGGCAGAGGCCGCTCGCTGGGCCCCCGTCGATCAATACGTTGGCGGCGTCACACACGCGATCTTGCACTTGCTGTACTCGCGATTCTTCACCAAGGCTCTGCACGATATGGGCTACGTGGACTTCCAAGAGCCCTTCTTGGCGCTGTTGAACCAAGGCATGGTTCAGATGGACGGCTCGGCAATGTCCAAGTCGCGTGGCAATATTGTGAAACTCAGCGAGCAACTGGACGAATACGGCGTCGACGCCATTCGTTTGACGATGGCGTTTGCAGGCCCGCCCGAGGACGACATCGATTGGGCCGACGTCTCACCGGCTGGTAGCGCGAAGTTCCTAGCCAGAGCATGGCGACTGGCCCGTGACGTGACCAGTGAGCCCGGCGCTGACCCCACATTGGGGGACGCGGCGCTACGCTCTCACACCCACAAGACACTGGCTGAATGCGCGGAACTGGTTGAAGGATTCCGCTTCAACGTTGTCGTGGCACGCACGATGGAACTGGTCAACGTGACCCGCAAAGCGATTGACACAGGTGTGGGGGCAAGCGACCCGGCCGTGCGTGAGGCGGCCCAGACGGTAGCGATTCTGCTGAGTCTGTTTGCGCCCTATTGCTCGGAAGATATGTGGTCCATGCTCGGGCACCACAACGTGGCACGCGCCGGATACCCCGACGTCGATCCCGCGTTGCTCGTTGAGGATACTGTCACCTGCATCGTGCAGGTGAAAGGCAAGGTGCGTGCGCGACTCGAGGTTGCCCCAAGCATCGGCGAGGACGCCTTGCGCGAATTGGCGCTTAGGGCTGAGGCAGTGACGCGCGCGCTCGACGGGGGCGGCATTCGCACGGTAATCGTGCGGGCGCCCAAGTTGGTCAACATCGTGCCGGCATGACGACAACCCGATAGCCTGCAGATATGACTCACTCCGTGGCGGTGATTGCCGATTCGGCCGCGTCGCTGCCGCCCGCCCTTGCCAAGAAGTGGGGGGTGAGCATCGTTGCGCTACAGGTGATTGTTGATGACCACGCTTACGACGAAGGTGAGCAAATCGCGGCCAAAGAGGTGTTGGATCGGTTGCTGGCCGGATCGCGAGTGTCGACCTCGCAGCCCAGCATCGCCGCGTTCGAAGCCGCGTACCGTCGCGCCGAGGACGCTGGCGCGACCGAGGTCGTGGCCGTGGCGATTTCAGGTGAGATGTCGGGCACCGCCAACGCCGCACGTGCCGCAGCGGCGCACGTGGGAATTCCCGTCGAGGTAGTGGATACGCACACGCTCGCGATGGCCACAGGCTTTGCAGCGGTAGCTGCAGCCGCGCTCGCCGCTCAGGGTGGCGACTCGGCGCAGGTCGCGGCAATGGCACGCCAGGTCTCCGGCTCCGCTCTGTGCGTCTTTACACTCGACAGCCTCGAATATTTGAAGCGGGGCGGCCGGGTCAGCGCCGCGGCCGCTGCAATCGGAAATGCGCTCAGCATGCGCCCCGTGATGGCGATACGCGACGGGAACGTGGCTGTGCTCGAACGGGTGCGCACGACGGCACGCGCCAGAGCCGCGATGCTAGAACGGGTCGACGCGAGTATCGCGACGATGTCCCGCCCGGCGGTCGCGATGATGGCGCTAGGTGAGGAGCAATACGGAAATGACGCCGCGCTACTAGTGGAGTCACGGCATCCAGAACTTTGTATGCTGGTGCGCACCCCGGTGAGCGCAGTGTTGTCTGCACATACCGGTCCCGGCACGCTCGCCGCTGTTGTTGTCGACCTGCCTGACATCGTCCACTGATGTCCCCAGGCCTCCTGACCTGAGGTCGCCACCGCGCGAATAGTGCTCGATCCTCGGTGATGACGGTCACGCGTCTTAGCGTCGGCCCATGGAAAGTCACCAGCGTCCGCAGCGCGGACCCGCCGACGGCTCGGAAGTCGCGAACCGGTGGAGGCAAGGGATCGCACGGCAGGCAGCATCCATTTATGAGGCCGCACACGGAAACCCAGTGAAGGATTCGGCGCGCGGGGTTCGATGGAGTCTGACGCCCAGAGTTGCCGTGGTGTTGGCAGCGGCAGTGATGTTGCTGGGCGTTGCGCTGTGGGTGACGACGCGGTCGCCCGTGGGTGCGGAGGTGGAGCCCGGGCCTGGCGCAGTGGCAGATGCGGGAGAGTCCACCTTCTTGCTTGAACCGGACAACGCAGACGGTGAAAAAACATCCGCATGGGGCGTCGCGAGGGGTGAGTCGACAAACGTCACTGTCCACGTTGCCGGTCACGTCGCTCAACCGGGGCTGCGCGAACTGCCTGCCGGAGCGCGCGTGGGAGACGCCATTGACGCCGCAGGCGGATTTCTGCCGGACGCCAATCGGGACGATGCGAACCTCGCTCGGGTGCTGATAGACGGTGAGCAGGTGTATGTTCCGCTGCTTGAATCGGCCTCAGGCGGAGGCGAGTTAGGTGACGGTGAGCAAGAAACGCAGGTGAGCGATGCTGGTGACGCCGACCGCAGTGGAATCAATATCAATCGAGCAGACGCGGCCGAACTCGAAGAACTACCGGGGGTAGGGCCTGTCCTGGCACTACGCATCGAGGAATTCCGCGACCAGAATGGCCCGTTCCGCACTCTCGCCGATCTGCAGGCTGTACCCGGCATCGGCCCTGCAATGGTGGAGAAGATTCAGGGGGAAGCGCACGTGTGAACCCGCGGCATGACGCACGTTTAGTGCCGGCGGCGCTCGCCGCGTACGTAGTTGCAGTGCTGGTAGTCGGTGAGGTGGTGGCACCGTTTCTAGTGGGAGTGGCTATTGCCGCAGTTGTTGGAGTCGCTGGCATCGCTGCTGTCGTGGCGCTCTGGGTAGCGCGCAACCGGTCAACAACTCCGTTTCGCTACGTTTTGCCGCACGTCTTGCTCGCCTTGTGTGTGGCGGCCGTCGTGGTGGCAACTGCGGCAAGCCATATGGAGGCCCGATGGGCAGGCGGCTTCCGGGATGCCGTAGGCGCGGGAGCGGTGGACATTCGCGGCACGGTGGTCCGCGAGCCCGTTCCCCTGACGGCGGTGGCGCGCGACGGTACTGCGCAGGTCCGTGTAGAAATGGATGTCGCAGGTTGGCGAGCGAATGAAGGCACCGCGTGGCGATCTGCGCGTGCCTCCGTGGTGCTGGTAGGAGGGGAAGAACTTGCTGGGCTCGCACACGGCGCGCTCTTCGATGCCCATACTTCGCTCGACACGACCCGGGGTGAGGAGGCCGTCGCGATTGGGTGGGCGCCTTCGGTGTCTAACATTCGTGAGCCCGACGGTGCCGCGAGTGCGGTGGGGGCGCTGCGTGATGGGCTTCGCATGGCTACCGGTCAGCTGTCCGACACGGTTCGTGGTCTGACCCGCGGCATGGTAATTGGCGACACTCGTCAGATGCCGCAGCTTCAGCGCGAGTACATGCGCGTGACAGGTCTGACGCACTTGACTGCAGTGTCGGGCGCGCACTTCGCGATCATCGCGGTTGTCCTGCATTGGTTATTACGCCAGCTTCGCCTGCCCAGAATGATCCGCGCCGGGTGCGCGGCAGCGGGGATGGGAGCGTTCTCACTACTGGTATTCCCGGATCCGTCGGTCGTGCGTGCGCTAGCCATGGCATTGACGACGTGCCTCGCACTGTGGTGGGGCAGGCCGGCGCATGCTTTGCCTGCTCTCGCTAGCGCCGTGATCTTTCTGCTGTTGCTCGATCCTCACGTAGCGCTGGCACCCGGATTTGCGTTGTCGGTCAGCGCAGTAGCCGCGATTGTTTTGTGGGCGCCCAGACTTCGGTACCTGTTGAGCCGCGTAATGCCTGACGGATTGGCGTATGCGCTATCCGTGCCGCTCGCCGCCCAGGCGGCCTGTGGCCCGTTGCTGATTATGCTCGAGCCCCGGGTCAGTGGCTACGCGGTGTTCGCCAATGCGATAGCAAGCGTATGGGCGGCACCCGTGACTGTGCTCGGTTTAGCCGCGGTACTGCTTGGCCCCGTGGCACGATGGCTCGCTGAGGCCATCGCCTGGATGGCAAGCCTGGCAGTCTGGCCAGTTGCGTGGGTGGCACGAGTGTTCGCGGACCTCCCGGGAGCGGCCCTCGCATGGCCGCCCGGCATAGCAGGGGCGTTGGCGCTCGCGGTGCTCACCGCAGTCGTCATGTGGTGGACGGTGCCGCGAGGAAGCTGGACCCTCAAGACGGGCGCAAGCGTCATGGTGCTGATCCTGATAGTGCTCTGCGTTCGCGCGGACCGGACCTGGGACTGGGCCGTGCCCGTGCCTCCTCATTGGGCCATCGTGGCGTGTGATGTGGGTCAGGGCGACATGATGCTGGTGAGGACTGGGCCCAGTGCCGCGGTCGTGATCGATGCTGGCCCGGGAGATGGAACGGCGAGCGCGTGCCTGGAGCGTTTTGGCATCACGCAGGTGCCGTTGTTAATCCTCACACATCCTCACGCCGACCACGACGGGGGAGTGTCGGAAGTACTCGCGTTAGCCGCGGTAGGGGTTGCCTGGGTGCCTAGCATTGCCACGCAACAGGGCTACGAGTCTGCGGTATCCACGCTCGCGCAGGCGGGAGTGCGAGTGGTCGCGCCGGTTGTGGGAGCGTCTTGGCGCGACGGCGACGCCGCACTGACTGTCCGTCAGGCCGGCACCACCGCTGTTCCGGTAGGCGGCGTTGCATTGCCCGGAAGCGCACTTAACGATGCTTCGCTGGTGATTGAGGGCACTTCTGCCGAGGTCAGTTTGCTGGCGCTTGGAGACCTTGAAGACGCCGGGCAGCGTGACCTTGCAGCGCAGATTACGCAGCCGCTGGAGCGTGATGTCGTGAAGGTTCCTCACCATGGTTCCCGCACCCAGGACTCCGATCTGGTGGCGGCGATACGTCCCCAAATCGCTATCGTGAGCGTCGGCATGGCCAATGATTACGGCCACCCTGCCACTGAGACGCTCGATCTCTACGCGCGGCATTCATCAACAGTGGCCCGCACCGATGAGTGCGGTGACATTGTCGTGTGGCGTGACCCGGACCTACGTATGGCGTCACGGTGTGGGTGACGCATGGCAGGCTAGGCACATGGCATCTCGACAGTCCGGCGCGGACGCGACATGGTTCAAGGCGGCCCCGGCGCCACTGGTGCTGATTTCTGGCCCCGAGTTGGTGCTCGCGGAGCGTGCGGTGGAACGTATTATCGCGACAGTCAAAGCTCGTGAGGACGCGGCCTCTGTGACGCGCCTGGACGCCGGCGCGTATAGCCGAGGCGCTTTGATCTCCGCCACTAGTCCATCGCTATTTGCCGAGCCAGGCATCGTGATCGTGGAAAGCGCCGAGTCCATGAATGACGAGTTTCTCGCGGACGCTCTCGCATATGTCGCTTGCCCCGACCCCACGGTCGTCGTGGTGATGAGGCACGGCGGCGGAGTGCGTGGGAAGAAGCTTCTCGAGGCACTCAAATCTGCGGGTGCATCGCAGTACACCTGCCCGGCCATCAAGAAGGATGCCGAGCTTGTCGAGTTCGCGATGGGGGAGTTCGAGCGAGCAAGACGGCCCGCACCGGCGCGGGCCGTGCGCGCGCTGGTCGATGCGATTGGTGGCGACGTGGCTGAACTTGCCGCCGGATGCGCGCAACTCATGAGCGATGTGGACGGCACCATTAACGAGGAGTCCGTCACCCGCTATTACGGCACCCGGGTGAACGCAACCGGATTCGCAGTTGCTGACGCCGCAGTCGCCGGTAAAACAGGGGAGGCACTCGCGTTAGTGCGACATGCAGTCACAACGGGGACCGACCCCGTCCCACTGGTTGCTGCGCTCGCACTTAAGTTGCGTTCGTTGGCGAAGGTTGGTGCTGCTCGCGGGCGCGGACTTGATCCTGTACGCGATCTCAAGATGGCGCCGTGGCAAGTGGATCGCGCCAGACGTGAACTCCAGCGCTGGAACGCCGACACCCTCGCCGACGCCATCGAGGCAGTTGCTCAGGCAGATGCCGATATCAAAGGCGGCGGACGCGCACCGGGCTTCGCTCTGGAACGAGTTGTACGGCGCATCGCGGAGCTAGCAGCAACCTAGGCTGGCTGGGGTACCGCAATTACGATAGCGGCTTCGAAATAGTGTCCTTGGAACAGGTCGAATCCCAACGCCAGTGTCTCGTCAAATTGTTCCCGTGTCTCGATACGCTCGGCTACAAGTCTGCGATTGCCGCCGCGAGCAAGCGCGACGAGCGACTCACCGGTCGCGACGAGGTCGCGGTAGTCGATTTTCACAAAATCCGCGAGAGCCAACAGTGCGCATTGTGCATCGTTCGCAACAAAGTCGTCGATGGCGATGCGGAAGCCTTGAGCGCGTAGTTCCCGAAGCCGATCTAGGAGCGCCTGGTGGGCATCGGTGGACTCGACTATCTCGATAATGACAGTCGCAGGGTCGCAGTCCAGTGAGTCGCGGCTCACCAGATAGGAACCGGTGAAGTTCACGGAGGTGTGGCGACCGTCAGCGACGTCGAAACCCTGGTGAAATGCCGCCGCGATCACATGTTCGGTCGCTAGGTTCTGGCCGTCGGCGTCCCATAGGTCCGCCCGTGCACCGCTGAGTCCAGCGGCGCGGAAGAGAAGTTCGTAGCCCTGCAAGCTTCCGTCAGTGCCGAAGACACCTTGACGGCCCAGCAAAGTAGGTACGACCGAGTGACCCGTGGTCGATTCCGGGTGTGTTAAGTGCCACAGGCGTGGACTTGACGACTCGATCATTGGCACGGCACAAGGCTATATGAGGGAGACACAAAAACCCCGGTCACGCAGCGCGTGCCGGGGTAAATTGTGTAAGCGCTTAGAGCGCTGCGACCTGCTTTGAGAGCGCAGACTTGCGGTTCGCAGCCTGGTTCTCGTGAATGACGCCCTTGGAAGCAGCCTTATCGAGCTTGGTCGTCGCGGTCTTGAGCGCGGTCTGTGCGGCGCTCTTGTCGCCAGCGGCAATCGCCTGACGAACCTTGCGTACGTGAGTTCTGAGTTCAGACTTCACAGCAACGTTGCGCAAGCGAGACTTCTCGTTGGTGCCGATGCGCTTGATCTTCGACTTAATGTTTGCCACGTGGATCCTCTAAAGGTGTTGGAAATAAACTAGGGGTGTGTCGCCATTGGGTCACACACACGACCGCCAATGCTACCAGTGATGGCACGCAATTAGCGAACGGGAGACCTCTTCGTAGAGCGATTGCTTCAGGATTGCTCCTTCGCGTCGCACCGCTGCCGGGTCAACTCGCACGATCCTATCAAGGCGAACCTCACTTTGACGCCCCTGGCGATCCCACGCCCCTGTGTCGATATCCATCCATTGGCGTCCCCAATGGGCTTCTGCAGCGACGTCGCGATCATGATCCTTGCTAGTGAGCATCAGCGCGAGTAGCCATTCGCCGTCGTGGCCAATCAATAGGACGGGTCGATCCTTGCCGTGCGAATGGTCCTCTTCGAATGGCACCCATGTCCACACCACTTCGCCGGGATCGGGTTTGGCGTCGGCCTTGGGGGAGTACTCGATGTCGAACCGGCCTTCGAAGTCGCCAGGGTAACCAGGCGACTTTGTGCGACCGGACCTCGGGGTAAGTAGGCGCTTGAGCGACGCGTACACGCCTACAGTGGCACGCGACACGGGGGAACGATGAGCGCGGGTCATGATCTCAACGTTAATGCCCTATCAGGGAAAGCGCGTTGTTCTCGAGTCGCCAGGTTTGAGTCTCCGGAATGGTCGATCGTGATCTCCTCGGCAGGTTTCGCATGGCCAAAGAGGAAACCCTGTCCGTAACCCCAGCCGTGTTGGCGCGCAAGCACATACTGTGCCTCGGTTTCGATGCCCTCGATGATTCCGTACATCGCCAGAGAGGTTGTCAGATTTGCCATGGCCGTGGAGATGCGGTCGCCGGTGGAGCGGTCTCCTAATCGCAACGTGAATTCACGCGCGAGCTTCAATCCGGAGACGGGATTCTGAAGCACTGATGACAGTGCCGAGTAGCCAGTGCCAAAGTCGTCGAGCAGTAGGTCGATGCCCATGGCTGCGAGTCGTTCCAGGTCGGAGTGCTCCGATGGAGTTGCGGCGAGCATGCCGGATTCGGTGATTTCAAGGGCGATGCGATGTGGGGCGACGCCGGTGGTTTCCAGAGCCGATGCCACCACGCGGGTCAGTTCAGCGGTGCCGATCTGACGTGTGGAAACGTTGACAAAGACCTTGCCGTGGAACTCCGGGCGCGTCGCGATGAAGTTGCATGCGTCGAGCAAGACCGCTTCACCTAGCGCGACCACGAGGTTTGCCGCCTCGCACACCTCGATGAAGTCCTCCGGCGAGAGCAGCCCTCGCCGGGGATGCTGCCAGCGCACGAGTGCCTCGAAGGCCACGACTTCGCGCGTGCTCATATCAACGACGGGCTGATAATGCACGCGCAGTTGGCCGTCATCGATCGCGGCACGAAGTTCGACTTCGACCGCCAGGCGGGAAAGCGCTTTTGCGTGCAAGTGCTCCTGGAAAACCTCGACGCGAGCGCGCCCCGCTTGCTTGGCTGCGTACATTGCTAGGTCCGCGCGGCGCACCAGGCTCTCGGCCGTAACGTCCTCGTCCGCTAGTGCGACGCCTGTCGAGATCGTAATGCGCACTGTGTGGCCGTCGACTTCTAGGGGAGTCTGGACGGCATCGGTGACGACAGTGAGGAGACCCTGCGCGGCGCCTTCGCTCACTATTGAGTCCAAGATCACGACGAACTCATCGCCGCCGAGTCGCGCCACTAAATCTGTGGGCCGCACCGCTTCTTTGATGCGTCGCGCGACTTCGATGATGGTGGTGTCACCGGCTTCGTGACCGAGAGAGTCGTTGATGAGTTTGAAGTGGTCAATGTCGATGTAAAGGCAGGCGACTGTCGAGGTGGAGGTGTCAGACTTGAGTGTGTTCGTGAGCATCTCGATGAGCCGCGACCGATTGGCAAGCCCGGTGAGCTCGTCGTATTGGGCGCGGCGCTCCAAGAGTTCTTTTGCGCGACGCACTTCGGTCATGTTTTCGATCTGTACGACGGAGGTGTGCTGGCCGCTGACTGCGTCACGGGCGACGTCGGACACGGTGACGCGGGTCCACACCACGTCGCCGTTGTGCAGCAACAGTCGCTTTTGCGCTTGGTAGTAGGGGAGCGCACCGGAGGTGACCTGGTCCATCATTTCGCGGTCTCGGAGGCGATCGTCGGGGTGCGTATGGCTTGAAAAGTGAGTGCCGATGACAGCGGTTCTATCAAGGCCGAGGATGTGCGCGAACGCACTGTTCAGACCGACGCAGGTGCCGGCGTCATCAACCAGCGCCATGCCGATCGGAGAATCGCGGAACGTGGAATGGAAAAGGTCCTCATCGTGCGTCATGTGTCCCCCGGATCTGAAAGTCTGCCTCAGTGTGCTTGTGTCGCTCGGATTGGCGTGCTCGGCGAGCCGTCCCTCTGGTTATCTATCGGCACCGATGCGCCGCGCATGAGGGTGGTGATTCGTGGGACCATAGAGGTCACCTCCACCTCCCACCCAAGGAATAGCCACCACAGTGTCACTTGACCCTCGCATCCAGCCTGCCTCAACAGACCCCGGATTGATTCGCAATTTTTGCATCATTGCGCACATCGACCACGGCAAGTCGACCCTTGCGGACCGCATGCTCGGCATTACCGGCGTGGTGGAAGCGCGGGCCGCGCGTGCTCAGTACTTGGACCGGATGGACATTGAGCGCGAGCGTGGCATCACCATCAAGTCGCAGGCCGTTCGCATGCCATGGGAAGTTGCAGACGCCGCTTACGCGTTGAACATGATTGACACCCCAGGACACGTGGACTTCAGCTACGAGGTTTCGCGCTCGCTCGCGGCATGCGAAGGCGCCGTATTGCTCGTTGACGCGGCGCAGGGCATCGAGGCGCAGACGCTTGCCAACCTGTACTTGGCGATGGAGAACGACCTGGTCATCATCCCCGTGCTGAACAAGATAGACCTGCCGTCAGCCGATCCCGACCGCTACGCGGCTGAACTTGCGCAATTAATTGGTTGTGACCCCGACGACGTGCTGCGCGTGAGTGGCAAGACCGGTGAGGGCGTTTCAGAGCTGCTGGACCGCGTGGTCCGAGACATCCCGCCGCCAACGGGCGACGAATCGGCTCCGACCCGGGCCATGATCTTCGACTCGGTATACGACACGTACCGAGGCGTTGTTACCTATGTGCGAGTGATCGATGGCGCGCTCAAGCCAAAAGACAAGATCGCGATGATGTCGACGCTCGCGACGCACGAGTTGCTTGAGATCGGTGTTCTCAGCCCTGAACCCCAACCCTCTAAAGGCCTGGGGGTTGGCGAAGTTGGCTACCTCATCACCGGCGTGAAAGACGTACGTATGTCCAAGGTGGGGGACACCGTGACGCTCGCGAATAATCGCGCCTCGCAGTCCCTGGGCGGCTACCGGGACCCGCGGCCGATGGTGTATTCGGGTCTTTTCCCACTCGACGGCTCTGATTTCCCGATCCTGCGCGACGCGCTCGACAAGCTGCAACTCAATGATGCGTCACTCGTCTATGAGCCAGAGAGCTCAGTGGCGCTAGGATTCGGTTTCCGTTGTGGCTACCTCGGTCTGCTGCACCTGGAGATAGTGCGCGACAGGCTCGAACGCGAGTTCAACATTGACCTCATCTCCACCGCACCTAACGTGGTCTATCAGGTGGAAATGGACGATGGCAAGATCATCGAGGTCACTAACCCGTCCGAGTTCCCCGGTGGCAAAATCCGCGAGGTGCGCGAGCCGGTAGTCAAGGCTTCAATCTTGGTTCCCAGCGAGTTCATTGGAACTGTGATGGAACTTTGCCAAGAGCGCCGCGGCACCATGGGAACCATGAACTACCTCAGCGAGACACGCGTGGAGATGCACTACACGTTGCCATTGGCCGAAGTGGTTTTCGACTTCTTCGATCAACTTAAGTCCCGCACTAAGGGTTACGGCTCACTCGACTACGAACCCAATGGTGACCAGGCCGCGGACCTAGTGAAGGTCGACATCCTGCTCCAGGGTGAGCCGGTCGATGCTTTTAGTGCAGTTGTACATAAGGACGCCGCCTACGGCTATGGGCTGTCGATGGTGGGCAAGCTCCGCAAACTGATCGATCGTCAGCAGTTTGAAATCCCAATTCAGGCTGCTGTGGGTGCTCGCGTGATTGCCCGCGAGACGATCAAGGCGATCCGTAAGGACGTGTTGGCCAAGTGTTACGGCGGCGATATCTCCCGCAAGCGCAAGCTGTTGGAGAAGCAGAAGGCTGGTAAGAAGCGCATGAAGAACATCGGGTCTGTAGAAGTTCCGCCTGAGGCATTCATCGCTGCGCTGTCTACGTCCGACGACGCTCCCGACAAGGGCAAGAAGAAGTAGCGCAATGTCCGTGGCGCCCACGCGCGACTTTGGTGTATACATCCACGTCCCGTTCTGTTCAGTGCGATGTGGGTACTGCGATTTCAATACCTACGCTCCGGGCGAGGTTGACGGTGCCACCCGAGAGGGTTATGTCGAGGCCGCCTTGGGTGAGATGAGTCTCGCCCGTGAGGCGATGACCCGCGATCACCGACCCGCTTCGACCGTGTTCTTTGGCGGCGGAACACCCACCATGCTCGACCCGTCGGCGATCATCGCGCTCCTGGATGGGGCCCGAGCCACATGGGGCCTAGCGCCCGGCGCTGAGATATCCACAGAAGCCAACCCCGACTCAGTGAGCGCCGACTCCCTGCAGGCCCTGGCCTCGGCCGGGTTTACGCGCGTAAGCTTCGGAATGCAGTCCGCGGTACCATACGTGTTGCGCACGTTGGAACGCACTCACAACCCTGACAACGTCGCCAAAGCAGTGGCATGGGCCAAAGAGGCCGGTCTGGCGGTGAGTCTTGACTTGATCTATGGGACGCCCGGAGAGTCGCTCGCGGACTGGCATACCAGCCTCGAAGCGGCAATTGCACTCGAACCGGATCACGTCAGTGCGTATGCACTCGTCATTGAGCCCGCTACCAAGATGGGCGCGCAGTTGCGTCGCGGTGAGATCGAGGCCGTGGACCTCGACACTCAAGCGGATATGTACGAGGCTGCGGAGGCTCGCCTGGCTGCAGCGGGATATGCCTGGTACGAGGTCAGCAACTGGGCCCGTCGGCCGGGACAAAGATGCCGTCATAACCTGGCCTACTGGCGAAGCGATGATTGGTGGGGCATCGGACCGGGGGCGCACAGTTACCTGGGGCCACGCACTGGTTCCGAGGGTGAACCATTGGGAGCTGAGCGTTGGTGGAACGTCAAGCACCCCCGTGCCTATTCAGCCCGCATTTCGGGAGGCGATAGCCCCGAGCAGGAGCGAGAGCCGCTCACCTCAGCTGACCTCGCGCTTGAATGCGTCATGCTGCGAATTCGATTAGCAGAGGGCATGGCGATAGCGGATTTGCCGCAGCCCCGCCCAGACGCGATTGCGGCGCTCATCGCTGACGGAGTGCTGGACGGACGGGTCGCGTTAGGTGGTCGCATACTGCTGACCCTGCGCGGGCGCCTTTTGGCGGATGCCGCTGTGCGAGCGCTGACTTAAGTCGCGAGGCTACGCCGCCATTCTTGCTAGCGCACGAATGGAATGGTGAGTTTGATGCTGTAGTACTCGCCTCGCTGCGCGGCTGTGCCCGCGATAAAGGAAATCACCAGCAAATAGATCCAGTAGGCGCCCCATAGTGGGAGCGTGAGGAAGAACCCAATTCCCAAGGTGATGAAGCCCAGGACGACTGCGCCCACTCCGACGACTATTGCGGTGAGTTGAAGGTTCAAGTTCTGTTTGCCGTGCCAGTCGACGAGTGCACTGCGGTCGCGGTAGATCAGCCACATCACCAGCGGCACGAGGAACCCCAGGACTCCACCCGAGACGATCGCGGCAATGGCTGCACCGTAATGCAGCCACATCGAGACGTCGCGGGCTTCCGATTCGAGCATGGGAGCAGGGGCCGGTTGAGGCTCGCTGGTGAATCCTGGTGGCGGGTTCTGTGGCATGTCGGTCATACCTGAATCGTGCCACCAAGCACTAGGGCCCCGCATCCCTCCGAGGAAGGATGCGGGGCCCTAGTGGATATCAGGGTGTGACTGGGGGTTACTTCACCAGGCGCAGGTTGAGGGGGTAGCGGTAGCTCTGCCCCTTGTTTGCAGCGATCGCGCCCTGGATGCAGAAGACCAGGGTCATGATGAACGCTGCCAGCAACACCAGGAAGCCAATCAGGATCACGGTCAACATCCAGCCGACGGTGTAGAGGATCGTGATGAGAATCGCGAAGTTCAAGGCTTCCTTGGCCTCGGTGTTCACGAACGCGCTGCGGTCCTTGCCAATGAGCCACACGATCAGCGCGGGCACGAAGCCGAAAATGATCGTGCCGACGTGTGCGAGCGTGACCCACAGGCGAGCGTCGTTGTCCGACAGCGGCTGTGCTGCGGTCGGCTGCTGGGGAGGGGGAGGGGGAGGCGTGTTATCAGTCATGTGTTTTCACCACTTTGAGTCGGATTGGTTGCGTTGCTGGCGCGCCTCGCGCTTCGCCGCGTCATGCCTGGACGCATTACTGGACCGCGACAGCGAGGAGTACCAACACGCCCAATGTAGCGAGAAAATGCCGGGTTGGCACGCAACTGGGTGGTGACCGGGCATCGGCGTGCGCTGCGGCCGCGATTCAGGAGCACCGAATGGGCCTATTCACCCTTATGCGTCGCTAGCGGTAGAATTGGTACTCGCGTGCGTTGAGTGCCAGCGATCCGCCCGCCGCCCTGTCCCGTCACCTTGTCCCGAATGGAGGACACGATGAGTAATGAACGCCGTCAGGCAGTCCTCCACGCGATCGTCGAGGGCTACGTCTCTACCTCCGAGCCGGTTGGCTCGAGGGCCTTAGCCACGCGCCAGGAACTGGGTGTTTCTCCCGCCACTATTCGCAACGACATGGCGGCACTTGAAGAAGAGGGATTCATCGCTCAGCCGCACACGTCGGCCGGCCGCATTCCCACGGATAAGGGGTACCGTTCGTTCGTCGACCACGTCGCGGCATCGGCGCTTCATGATTCGCAAAAGCGTGCCATCACGACATTCCTGTCCGATGCCGTGGATGTAAACGATGTCGTCGAACGTTCGGTGCGTATGCTGAGCCAACTCACTCGCCAGGTCGCCGTCGTACAGTACCCGTCTGCCCGCGAGAGCGCGGTGCGCCGCGTCGAGCTGGTGCGGATGAACACAGACCGTGTCCTCGTCGTGGTGGTAGCGGCCGATGCCCGAGTTGAGCAGGTCACAGTGAGTATCAACGGCGAACCCTCCATTGAGGAGTTCGAGCGGCTTGCGCGCGAGGTTAATGAGACAGCGCAAACTGTGCCCCCTGCCCAACTCGCTGCTGCCCTTGAGTTTTGGGCGACCCGCGACGGGCAGCCGGCATGGGTGATTCCCGTAGTCACGGCGGTCGCCGCCGCAGCGCGCGGTGGCACAGTTGAGCGCGTCGTGTTTGCGGGCACTTCAAACCTCGCTCGCGCTCGCACGGACTTCGAGGCGGACGCGATTGGTTCCGTACTTGATGCACTTGAGGAACAAGTTGTCCTATTGCGGTTGTTGCACGAGATGACTGGCCAGGGCCAGGACGTCGCTGTGCGCATCGGCTCGGAGACTCAGCACGAGGCTTTGGCGCGCACGTCAATTGTTGCAGCCGGTTATGGCGCGGAGAATGGCGGACTTTCTCTGCTGGGAGCGCTAGGGCCTACACGGATGGATTACCCAGGGACGATGGCCGCAGTGCGTGCCGTCGCCCGTTATTTGTCGAAGGTTGTGGAAGCGTAAGTGAAGGACTATTACTCAGTATTGGGCGTCCAGCGTGGTGCCAATGAAGCGGACATCAAGAAGGCGTATCGCAAGCTTGCGCGCGAGTTCCACCCCGATGTCGCCGGACCGGGCGGGGAAGCGCGCTTCAAGGAAGTCGGCGCGGCTTACGAGGTGCTCGGCAACGCTGACAAGCGCGCGCAGTATGACCGCGGAGTCGATCCACGCGGCGGACACAGTGGCCAAAATGCAGGTCCGCAGGGGTTCGGCTTCGAGGACATCTTCGAGACCTTCTTTGGCGCCGGGGGTGGCCAACGGCAGCGCAGTGGTCCAGCTACGCGCGCGCAGCGCGGCGGCGACACCCTCGTTGCTGCAGAGATCTCACTCGACGAGGCGGTCTTTGGCGTCAAGCGCGAGCTTCAGGTCGACCTAGCGGATACGTGCGGCACCTGCAAAGGCAGTTGCTGCGCACCGGGGACGTCTCCACAGCAATGCCGTCAGTGCAACGGTATGGGTCAGGTGCAGCGCATGGCGCGCTCACTACTTGGCAATGTGATGACCACGTCCCCGTGCCCCGTATGCGGCGGCTACGGTTCGACGATCGCGCAGCCCTGCGGTGAATGCTCCGGCCAGGGACGCACTCACTCGCGCCACACCATCTCCGTTGACATTCCCGCGGGTGTTGAGACAGGTACTCGCATTCGAATGTCCAACAGCGGCGACGCAGGCCTGGCGGGTGGGCCTAAGGGCGACCTGTACATCGAGATCCGTGAAAAGGCACACGCCACTTTCGAACGTCAGGGCTTTGATCTGCACTGCACGCTTCATGTGCCGATGACCGCCGCGGCGCTCGGCACCATCATGGGCATCGACACGTTCGACGGTGCGCAGGATGTGGAGATCCGATTCGGAACGCACGCGGGTTCCACTGTCCGGCTCAAGGGCTTGGGTGTGGGGCGCCTGCAGCGCGCGGGACGTGGGGACCTCCTTGTTCACCTGGACGTTGAGACTCCGACGGACCTCACAGAAGAGCAGACCGAATTGCTCCGCCAGCTCGCGGTGCTACGCAGTGAGGAGATGCCCGAGGCTCACCTTGCTCCCATTGGCGGAGGAGTCTTCTCACGCCTTCGCGAGGCTTTTAAGGGTCGCGTCTAGTGCTCGTGACTGACAACGAGGCACGGCACGCTGGGACGGTTCAGCGGCAGGTCTGGCCGCTTTTGCCTCACTCTGCGCGTTGCGCGGCACGTGGTCGACGCCTTCGTGACGTAGGGGCTTTACTCTAGAGAGATGACCGATACCGACTGCCTGTTCTGCCGCATCGTCGCGGGGGAGATTCCCGGAGACAAGGTCGCTGAGACGAATACCGTCTTAGCATTGAGGGATATCTCACCCAAGGCGCCTGTCCACGTCCTCGTGATCCCCAAAGCTCATTCGCCTAACGTCGCGGCACTCGCGGCGACCGACCCGCAATTGTTGGCCGACATGGCAACAGTCGCGCAGAGCATCGCCGATGCCGAGTGCGACGGACAGTTCCGATGGGTGTTTAATACCGGTGCCACAGCAGGGCAGTCAGTTTTGCATGTTCACGGGCACGTCATAGGCGGCGCTGACCTCGGATGGAGCCCTGCGTGACTCGCAACCGCGTCGTAGTCGTCGACAACGCTCATATGGCCGAACTCCTGGGTTACAACGACACCGTCATTCGTGTCATTGAGAAGGCCTATCCCCAGACCTCCATCTTGGTACGGGGCAATGAGATCTCCCTTGAGGGTTCGTCGCAACACGTGGATGCTGCGGCAACCGCAATTGAGGAACTACGAGGAATTCTGGCTGCCGGGGCCCCACTGAATGCCGAGGTAGCGCGCGAAACGGTGCGTATGCTTCGTGGAGCCAGCGAGGTCGGGGCAACCGCTACGGCTGTCGAGAAATCAGTCGCCATTGCCACCGAGACCCCAACTCCGGTAGTGGTTCCCGATGACGCGGATCCCGTGGCTACACCGACCTCCACCGCGCCGCCTGAGCCGGCCGAGGACGCGAACGACTACCCCGAGCCGTTCCCACCAGAGCGCCCGCCCATGACCTTTGCCGCGGAACCTGATGCGACGCCTACCCCACCCGCTGCATCGGCGAGCGATACGTCCTCGACTCCGCGTTCAGATCGCCCTGCCCAGGTATTATCGCGATCGATTTTGAGTTCGCGAGGGCGCACGATTCGTTCCAAAACAGAGGGACAGGGCCACTATGTCGATGCGATCGAGCAGAATACGATCACGTTTGGCATTGGCCCCGCTGGTACCGGAAAGACGTATTTGGCGATGGCGCAAGCGGTAGCTGCACTGCAAGCGAAGCGGGTGAGCCGCATAGTATTGACGCGTCCTGCCGTCGAGGCTGGCGAGCGACTGGGCTTCCTACCGGGCTCGCTGAGCGACAAGATCGACCCTTACTTGCGCCCGCTCTACGATGCGTTACACGACATGATCGATCCTGAGTCGATTCCGCGCCTCATGGAGGCGGGCACAATCGAGGTTGCGCCTCTCGCGTATATGCGCGGCCGCACGCTCAACGACGCGTTCATCATTCTTGACGAGGCGCAGAACACGACCCGCGAGCAGATGAAGATGTTCCTGACCAGGTTGGGTTTTGGCGCCACCATGGTCGTCACGGGAGACGTGACCCAGGTCGACCTGCCAGGTGGTACCCAATCAGGGCTGCGCGCCGCGAGCGAGATTCTCACGGGTATCGACGACATAGCGTTTTGCTTTTTGGGTGCCGAGGACGTGGTGCGACACCGATTGGTGAGCGACATCATCACCGCCTATGCGAGCGCCGAAGCGTCTGACCCGTCCTCGGGTTCGCGTCGGGCATCGCGCACTGACGGCCAACAACGCCGCTTGACGAATAACGGAGACCACACATGATCGACGTCAACAACGAGACCGATGCGTCGATCGAGGAGATAGAATTCGCTGAACTTGCGACGTATGTGCTGGCAAAAATGCACGTTGCAGAAGGAGCTGAACTCGCGATCATGTTCGTCGACGAGCCCACCATGGAGCAGTTACACATCCAGTGGATGGATGAGCCCGGCCCTACCGACGTCCTCAGTTTCCCAATGGACGAGTTGCGTCCCGGCACCGCCGATGCGCCCACCCCGGCGGGGCTGCTCGGAGACATTGTGGTGTGCCCATCCGTCGCGGCAAGGCAGGCGACAATTGCCGGTCACACCGCCGAGGAGGAGATGTTGCTCCTCACGACCCATGGCATCCTTCACCTGCTGGGCTACGATCACGTCGAGCTCGAGGAGGAGAAGGAGATGTTCGCACTGCAGCGTCAACTCTTGCTGACGTTCCTCGCAAGTCGCGCATGACGCGAGCGGCGTGCGTAGGGCTCGGTCGTGGATAGCGCTGGCGGGCTGAGCAGTTCGAGCGTGACGCTGCTTGTCCTTGTCGGCGTGACGAGCCTGGTGTGTGCCGCTGTTCTCCACGCAATTGTGGCGGCCTTCGAGCAATTGCCTCACGCAGATGAACGCCTGATCGCGACTCGTTTGCGTCCCGATGGCAACCCGACTGCAGCTGCACGATTAGCCTCGCTGCCGGAACACACGGACAACGCGGCGTCAGTCGCATACGCCGTTGCCGAAGCAATTGTCATGGTGTGTTGGAGTTTTCTTGCCTGGAGCATCGGCGTGGCGCTGGGCTGGGAACGCTGGATTACCCTAGTCGGCGCCATTGTGGTTGCCGCGTTCCTCGCGCTGATGCTGATTCGCGCGATCCCGCGGCAACTAGGTCGCACACATCCCCTTACGACTGTTCGCGCCCTTTCCCCGCTGGCGGCCGCCCTCATCACGCTAACGACCCCTGTGCGTTCGGTGGTCCCCGCCTTGCGCATGCCCGCGCTGTCCGAGGCAGAGGACCTCGTCGAGCAAGCGCAGGATGCGCTGGAGGATGAGGACGCCGAACTTTTGCGCTCAGTGGTGAGTCTTGGCGAGACACTGACTCGCGAGGTGATGGTCCCGCGCACCGACATGATCACGATCGTGTCGGGAACCTCGGCGCGCAAAGCGATGGTGTTGTTCATGCGCTCGGGCTACTCGCGGATTCCGGTGATCGGTGACGGTGTGGACGACACGTTGGGCGTGATCTATCTCAAGGACGTCGTCAAGCAAACGTGGGACGAGGCGGACAAACTCAGCCAGCCGGTCGACGCCTTCATGCGTGAACCGGAGTTTGTCCCGGAATCTGTGCCGGTGGATGACCTGCTACGCCGCATGCAGGACTCGGTCTTCCACATGGCAATCGTGGTAGATGAATACGGCGGCGTGGCGGGACTCGTTACGATTGAAGACGCGCTTGAGGAAATTGTGGGTGAGGTTGTCGATGAGCACGACCGCACTGCACCAGACGCATTAGAGCTTGAGCCGGGGCGTTTTCGTGTACCGGCACGGTTCCCGCTCGATGAGCTCGGCGAACTATTTGGCATCGTGATCGAGGACGATGAGGTGGAGACGGCCGCTGGGCTGCTCGCCAAGGCACTTGGAAAGGTGCCGATTCCCGGTTCGCGAGTTTCAACGCACGGTTTGATTTTGCTCGCGGAGCGAGCGGAAGGACGCAGGCGCCGCCTGACGTCGATAGTGGTGGTCAAGGAGGCCGAAGATGACGAATGACGTTCCCTTCCGTAGTGGGTTCGCGTGCTTCGTGGGCCGCCCTAATGCGGGCAAGTCCACGCTCATGAACGCGCTCGTGGGTCAAAAGGTTGCGATAATGTCGTCCCGACCGCAGACCACGCGCCGCGCAATTCGCGGCATCGTGCACCGCGAGGACTCGCAGATCATCGTGGTCGACACTCCTGGTCTGCACCGCCCCCGCACACTATTGGGTGAGCGCTTGAATGACCTGGTGCGCGAAACATTCAACGAAGTAGACGTCATCGGAATGTGCCTGCCAGCGGATGAAAAAATTGGCCCAGGAGACAAGTGGATTGCGCGGGAACTGGCAGGAGCGAGGGCCCCCAAGATTGCGATCGTCACCAAGGTTGACAAGGTGCCGAGACCTCAGGTGGGAGACCATCTGCTGGAAGTTTCTGAGCTCGCTAATTGGTCCGACATTGTGCCCGTAAGTTCGGTCGCGGGCATTCAGATCGACGTGTTGAAGGACGTGCTGACCAAGTACCTGCCCGAGGGGCCAGCGCTATACCCGGAGGGCGAACTCACCGACGAGCCAGAACAGATCATGATTGCCGAACTCGTTCGCGAGGCGGCGCTTGAAGGCGTCCACGACGAACTCCCGCACTCCATTGCGGTACAGGTCGAGGAGGTCGTCGAGCGTTCCCAGGAAGCAGACGACCCACGATTGCCACTGCTCGAGGTACGAGTTCAGTTGTTCGTCGAGCGCGACAGTCAGAAGGGCATCATCCTGGGTCACAAGGGTGAGCGCTTGCGCGACGTCGGCACCAAGGCTCGTAAGGAGATTGAGGGTCTACTTGGCCGCCGGATATACCTCGACCTACACGTCAAGGTGGCCAAGGAGTGGCAGCGCGACCCCAAGCAGCTGGGGCGACTAGGGTTCTAACCCTACGTGCCGCAGCCGATGCTACGGCGGGGGTATCGCTCCTCGCCAGGCAGATGCTGACAACTGTCGCGCACATTCCGCTATGGTCAATGTATGCGTGCACCGCAGTTCACCCTGCTCCTTCGTTGCCGCGACGAGGCCTAGCCAGCCGGATTCTCGTCGCGGTGGTTGGTGTGCCGGCTTATACAAGCCCCCAACAAGACTTTGAAGGATTGACATGAACCGCGAACAGCACTCCACTCAGGATTACTACACCGGCGGCGAGCAGGTCGGCTCGCCCATGCCGCTGCACAAGTACCGCCCGTTCCACGAGCAGATCGTTGTAGATCTGCTAGACCGTACGTGGCCCACCAAGCGCATTGAGAAGGCTCCGCGCTGGTGCGCAGTCGATCTGCGTGACGGGAACCAGGCGCTCATCGAGCCCATGAATGCCGAGCGCAAGATGCGGCTTTTCGAGCTACTCGTCGGCATGGGGTACAAGGAGATCGAGGTTGGATTCCCGAGCGCCAGCCAGACGGACTTCGACTTTGTGCGCACACTGATCGAACAGAACAAGATTCCCGATGACGTGGTGATTCAAGTCCTGACTCAAGCGCGCGAGCACCTGATCGAGCGCACCTACGAGTCCATTAAGGGCGCCAAGAACGCGATTGTGCACCTGTACAACTCCACTTCTGTGCTGCAGCGAGAAGTGGTGTTCCGCAAGGACATGGACGAGATCATGGATATGGCCACCCACGGTGCGATGCTGTGTCAGAAGTTTGAGGAAACCGTTCCGGACACCAACGTCTTCTACGAGTACAGCCCCGAGTCGTACACCGGCACCGAGCTCGATTACGCCGTCAAGGTATGCAATGCCGTCCTTGACGTATGGAAGCCAACGCCGGACCGCAAGGTCATCATTAACCTGCCCGCGACGGTGGAGATGGCCACCCCCAACGTCTACGCGGACTCGATTGAGTGGATGCACCGCAACCTGGATTACCGCGATTCCGTGGTGCTGAGCCTGCACCCCCACAACGATCGCGGCACGGCTGTTGCTGCTGCGGAACTCGGCTACATGGCAGGCGCGGACCGCATCGAGGGCTGCCTGTTTGGCAACGGCGAGCGCACTGGCAACGTGGACCTAGTAACTCTTGGAATGAACCTCTTCAGCCAGGGCATCGACCCTCAGATCAATTTCACCGACATGGACAACATTCGCCGCACAGTCGAGTACTGCAACCAGATCGATGTACACGCCCGTCATCCGTGGGGCGGGGACCTGGTGTTCACGGCCTTCTCTGGTTCGCACCAGGATGCGATTAAGAAGGGCCTGGAGTCGATGGAATCCAAGGCTGAGGCGCAGGGCGTTGGGGTCGACGACCTCGTCTGGGCCGTTCCCTACCTGCCGATCGACCCGCGCGACGTGGGGCGCTCGTACGAGGCCGTGATTCGCGTGAACTCCCAGTCCGGCAAGGGTGGCGTTGCCTACCTGCTGAAGACGGAGCACCACATCGAACTGCCGCGCCGACTTCAAATCGAGTTTTCCCAGGTGGTCCAAGCAGTAGCAGACGGTACCGGTCACGAGATGACGGCCAATGCCATTTGGCAGGTGTTCCAGGACGAATATCTTCCTGCATCAGAGGATGCGAAGGCGTGGGGTCGGTTCGCGCTTTACGGCACTCGGGCGACGTCGTCCGATGCCGGTCCCGACACGCTCGCGGCCGACATCGGGGATGCGGGAGAGTCGGTCACTGTCGAGGGTTCGGGAAACGGTCCAGTGGCTGCCTTCGTGGCCGCGCTCGGCACCCGGGGAGTCCGCGTCGAGGTGCTCGATTATCACGAGCACGCGCTTGGAGGAGGCGGCGACGCCGCGGCGGCGTCGTACGTGGAGTGCCAGATCGGTGACCAGATCTTGTGGGGCGTGGGAATCGACCCTTCGATCACGACGGCATCGCTCAAGGCGATCATCTCCGCGGTCAACCGCGCCGCGCGCTAAAGGCAACCCGGTGCGACCCGGAACTGTTCTGGGTTGGCTACGTCGATGGCGCGGTAGCGGGCGCGGTGATGGTTAGCTGGGATGGCGTGGTGCGCTGTGCGTGCATTGCCGCACGACACAATAGAGCCGTGCCCCTGTACCGAGACCACGCGATCGTGCTGCGCACCCACAAGTTGGGTGAGGCGGACCGCATTGTCACGATGCTCACGAGGCACCACGGGAAGGTCCGCGCGGTCGCCAAGGGCGTGCGCCGCACCAGCAGCCGCATTGGCGCGCGGACTGAACCCTTCATGCTGGTCGACGTGCAGCTATATGAGGGCCGCAACCTCGACATCGTGAGTCAGATCGAGACGCGCGAGCCGTACGCACGGCGCATCAGCGAGGACTACGGGCTATACACGGCCGCAACCGCGATGGTGGAGACCGCGGACAAGTTGGTTGACCTGGAGAAGGAGCCGGCGAACGAGCAATACCGACTCTTACACGGCGCACTCGGTTCTCTCAGTCGCCATGACCACGATGCGGGTCTGCTGTTGGATAGTTTTCTGCTTCGCTCTCTCTCAATTGCCGGCTACGAGCCCAGTTTTGATGAGTGCGCCAGCTGCGGGCGGGCGGGTCCCCACCGGGCATTTGTGGTCGCCGGTGGTGGAGCAGTGTGTGAGGTCTGCCGCCCATCGGGCGCCGCCGCGCCAGCCATGGAGACGTTCGAGTTACTTGCCGGGCTGTTGCGTGGGGACTGGGTGACGGCCGATGCCTCGGTAGACAAGCATCGGCGCGAGGCCGCGGGACTGATCGCGGCCTACACGCAGTTCCACCTGGAAAAGAAGGTGCGCAGCCTGTCTCTCGTTGACCGGACGCCGCAAGCACCCACCGCCTAACCGATCCGCGCACGGTCCGGCACTGAGGACCGCTATGAGACGCGGCGTCCAGATAGGGTGAGCAACGTGAACTACTCGCGACCCGCGCCACACCCCTCCGGCGCTACGCCCCCCGACCTTCTCTCGTCCGCGGTGCCAAAGCACGTGGCAGTCGTCATGGACGGAAACGGCCGCTGGGCCAAGGAGCAGGGCCTGCCGCGCACCGAAGGACACAAGCGTGGCGAGGCCGCTTTGCTCGACGTCGTCGCCGGCGCAGTGGAGGCGGGGGTGAGGCACGTGAGCGCCTACGCCTTCAGCACCGAAAACTGGAAGCGAAGTCCGGAAGAGGTGCGCTTTTTGATGGGATTCAATCGTGACGTTATTCGTCGCCGTCGTGATGAGATGAACGAGTGGGGGGTGCGCGTGCGTTGGGCCGGACGCCGTCCCAAACTCTGGAAGTCCGTGATCGACGAACTGGAAGAGGCTGAGCGCCTGACCGCCAAGAACACGGTCATGACGCTGACCATGTGCGTCAACTACGGCGGTCGAGCAGAGATAGCGGACGCAGCACGCGCGATTGCCCGCAAGGTGGCGGCGGGGGAGATTAACCCTGACAAAGTCACCGAGAAGACGCTTGCTGCTCACCTGGACGAACCCGACATGCCCGACGTTGACCTCTTTTGGCGCTCGAGTGGCGAGCAGCGGTCAAGCAATTTCCTGCCGTGGCAAGCGGCCTATGCCGAGTACGTTTTTTCCGATGTGCTGTGGCCGGAAGTCAACCGCACTCACCTGTGGGCGGCTATTGAGGAATATGCGCGTCGGAATCGGCGCTTCGGCGCAGCCTAGTTGCGACCCAGGCCGCGAGTACTACGGCTACCACGGCCGCCACGAGCAACCATGGCGACAGGTGCCATAGCCTGACAACCGATGCCCCGACGGCGAAGTACGCGGCCACCCACAGCACGCATCCGGGCAGCATCACGAGGGTGTAGATATCCCACCGTATGCGGCTGTATCCGGCGGCAGCATTGACCAACGTTTGCAGCCCGACAGTGAGGAACGACAGTGGGATTCCAATGAATCCCCACCGCTTCAGGAACGCGTCGGCCCTATCCATCCCCGGCCCCGTAAGGCGTTCGCTGACCTTGGCTAGTCGAGGGTGGTTATCCGGTTCCGTGGCCAAGTGAGTGGTGCCACTGCGTACCCATCGGCCGGCAAAGTAGGTGGCCTGAGTCCGGACAAACACCACCCCGAACAAGAAGATTGCAACCGCCCACCAGCCCAGGTCAACGATGAATCCGGGGATGCCCGTCATTTACACCACCTGTTGGGCGCATTCGCGGCACAGGCCGGTAATTTCCACTGTGTGGTCGATGCTCGAGTAGCCGTGCAAGGACGCGATCTTTGTCGCCCACGACTCGAAATCGGGCACGTCGATTTCTTCGGCCGCTCCGCAGCGGCGGCACCGGAGGTGATGGTGGTGGACCTCGCCGACCTCGCATCGGCGGTAGAGGGTCTCGCCAGAATCGGTCACGACCGCGTCAACATCGCCGCCTTCGGCCAAAGATTGGAGCGCACGATAGACGGTGGCGAGCCCGACCGTGGACCCCGCGCCGCGTAGGACCTCGTGCCACTGTTGCGCGGAGCGGAAGTCATCCGCGTCATCGAGCGCGGCCAAAATGGCGGCGCGCTGGCGGGTTTGGCGTGGCTTGACCGTGCGCGATTGTGTGGAATTCGACTCTGCTGACTCGCTCATGCGGCCACCTCCGAGCGCGTGCGTGTGCGTTTGTGCAGGACGGACATCGTACCCGCGACCGCCACGTAAACGCCAACGGCAATGACCACGATCAGTGCGCCTGGCTGGAGGTTGAAGTTTAGCGTGATGCTCACTCCGGTGAGTGTCAGGACGGCGCCTATCGCCATCGCAAGTGTCATGGTCCGCGTGAACGACCGCGTGACCAATTGTGCGATGGCGACCGGCAGAATCATGAGGGCGGACACGAGCAGTACGCCCACAACCCGCATTGAGACCGTGATGGTGACCGCAGCAAGCACCGCGACCACCATGTTGAGAGCCTGGACCGGTAAGCCGGTGGAATGGGCGAATTCTTGGTCGTGAGTGACGGCGAAAAGCGCCTGACGTAGCCCTAGGCCAATGACAACGATGACGGCGGCGAGCGCCGCGGTGACCCATACATCGCTCCAGCTCACGGTGGAAATGGAGCCAAAGAGGTAGCCGAGCAAGTTCGCATTGGTGCCGCCAGCCGCCCCGATGAGAAGTACACCGGCGGCTATTCCGCCGTAGAAGAGGATGGCCATCACGACATCGGCCGCAGCGGTGCCACGCGCACGCATGCGCTCGATGACGACGGCGCCCCCGACCGCGAACAGGATGGCGCCTGGAACGGCAAGGACATCCTGTTTCGCGAGATCGGCTGCTGAACCGGCGAGCCAACCAGCGGCGACACCGGCAAGCGCGACGTGCCCGATGCCATCGCCCAGTAGAGCCATGCGGCGTTGCACAAGGTACGTGCCCACGATGGGCGCAGTGATGCCCACTAAGACAGACACGATCAGGATGCGCTGGACCAATGGATCGGCGAGGAGGCTCATGACTTGACCGCCCAGGAGAACGTCGATGCCGGCGTGTCCGGTTGGTCAGAGTGGGGGTGGTCGTGGTCGTGGCCCGGGAGCGCGTGCACCCCGAGCGCACGTGGAGGTTCGCCCACATAAGTCACGCAGCCCTGTTCCAGGACCACGGCATGATCAATCAGGGGTGCGAGAGCGCCCAATTCGTGGAGCACGATGACAACCGCCGCGCCCGCCCGCTTGCGACCGGCGAGGGCCGATGCGAGAGCGTCTTGGCTTGGCACGTCAACGCCGGCCATCGGCTCGTCGAGGATGAGGAGGTCGGGGTCGCGCACCAGCGCACGTGCGATCAGGACGCGTTGCTGTTGACCGCCGGACATGCGCCCGACGTCGCGACCAGCGAGCTCGGGAATACCCAGGGACTCCAAGGCCTGTTCCGCGAGCGCTCGCGCGCCACGTGGTGGGCGGAGTTGCCGGGCACGCAGGAGCCCGGAGATGACAACTTCGCGCGCCGTGGCGGAAACACCGGCAGCGACGGATACTCGCTGGGGGACGTACCCCACCCGTGCCGCTCCCTTGCGAGAGCGCCGCTTTCCGAATATTTCGATGTCACCTGCGGAGGTGGGGATCGCCCCCACGAGTGCGCGCACAAGGGTGGACTTGCCAGAGCCATTGCCGCCCATGATGGCGACCGCTTCGCCTGCCAGTGCCTCCATAGACACACCATGGAGGATCTCCGTGCCCGTCAGCGACACCTGCACGTCGCGCACGGAGACTGCGGGAGTGGGGGCCCAGGCGGTGGGGTGGTCGTGATGAGTTTTAGTCATGTCTACTTACAGTCGAGTGCAGTGCGTAACTCTTCCAGGTTACGGGTCATGACGGTGATGTAGTCATCATCCCCTGTGACGCCTTCCAGTGGGTCAAGTACTGCAGTAGTGGCACCAGCATCGGAGGCAAGCGCCTCGGCGACGGAAGCGCTCACCAGCGACTCCGTGAATATCGTCGTGGATCCGTCCGCGGCCATGAGGTCACGGATCTCGCGCAGGCGAGCGGGGGAGGGTTCCGCCTCGGGGGCCAGACCGGCGAGTCCTTCCTGGCGAAGGTCGTAGCGCTCAGTCAAGTAGCCGAACGCCTCGTGGCTCACAAAGATGTCGCGGCGTTCGCATTGGGCGAGTCCTGAGGTAAACGCGGTGTCGAGGTCTGTCAACTTGTCCGCGAGTGCGTTGGCATTCGCGGTGTACGCGGCCGCGTTGGTGGGGTCAATATCACTAAATTCATTGGCGACACCCTTCGCGTATTCGGCGAGCAGGGTGGGATCCAGCCAAAAGTGAGGATCGCTAGCGCCTTGCGCGTTATCCGCGTCTTCCTTCGCGCCTTCCTGCTGCTCGGCGGCACGAAGCTCGACGATCGAGCCGACATCAAGCGCGTCAACTTGGGTGGTGGCGACTGCGTCGTCAACCGCGGGTTGGAAGTCAGCCAAGTACAGCACGATGTCGGCGGTCTGCATCTCGCGGACGGTCATTGGGGAGAGTTCTAGGTCATGGGGCTCCACGCCCGGCGCCGTGAGTAGTTGAACGGCAGCGTGAGTGCCAGCGACTTGATCTGCGACGAATGCGAGTGGGTAAAACCCAGCGGACACAGTGATGTCGGCGGATTCAGCGTCGGTAGCTGAGTCAGCGGGATTGGAGCACGCGGCGAGCGCGACCGTGGCAAGTGTGGCGAGGGTTGCGGTGGCGAGGTTGCGGTTCATGAACTCCACTCTAATGCTATCGATAATCATTGTCAATAAAGCCTAGGGCGCGGTACGCATCGACGCAGCCCGCCGTGCACCGCAGTGCTCACCCGCATCGCGCACGCGCCGATAGACTATGCCGAGAATTCAAACCGCGTAACAAGGAGTTTCTAGTGGCACAGCCGTCCCGTCTTGATAGTGCGATCTCCCTCGCGAAGCGTCGTGGCTTCGTGTTTCCCGCAGGGGAGATCTACGGCGGAACCCGCTCGGCATGGGACTACGGTCCCTTGGGTGTCGAGCTCAAAGAGAACATCAAACGTCAGTGGTGGCGTGCGATGGTCAACACGCGCGATGACATCGTGGGGCTCGACTCCTCGGTGATTCTTCCCCCCCAGGTATGGGAAGCATCGGGACACCTCAATGCCTTTACCGACCCGTTGGTCGAATGCACGAGCTGCCACAAGCGTTACCGCGAGGACCACCTGCTCGAGGAGTTTGAAGAGAAGAAGGGCCGTGTTCCGGCCAACGGCCTGGGCGATATCACGTGCGCGAACTGTGGCACGCGCGGCGCATGGACGGAACCGCGCAACTTCAATGGTCTGCTCAAGACGTACCTTGGCGCGGTCGATGACGAGTCGGGGCTGCACTACCTGCGCCCCGAGACTGCGCAGGGCATCTTTGTGAACTTCGCGAACGTCATGCAGGCCACGCGCCAGAAGCCGCCGTTTGGCATCGCCCAGATTGGCAAGAGCTTCCGCAACGAGATCACGCCCGGAAACTTCATCTTCCGTACTCGCGAGTTCGAGCAGATGGAGATGGAGTTCTTCGTGGTGCCCGGAACCGATGAACAGTGGCACCAGACCTGGATCGACGAGCGCACCGATTGGTACGTGAATCTAGGCATCAGCCGTGACAACCTGCGCCAGTACGAGCACGCGCAGGAGAAACTCTCGCATTACTCCAAGCGCACCGTTGATATCGAGTATCGCTTTGGATTCCAGGGCAGCGAATGGGGCGAGCTCGAGGGCATCGCGAACCGCACCGACTTTGACCTAAAAACTCACGCCGAGCACTCGGGCAAGGACCTTCAATACCGCGACCCGGTGACCAATGAGAAGTACTTCCCATACGTGATCGAGCCCGCTGCTGGCCTGACCCGTTCGCTGATGGCGTTCCTGGTCGAGGCGTACGAAGAGGACGAGGCGCCCAACACCAAGGGCGGCGTCGATAAGCGCACGGTGTTGCGCCTCGATCACCGCCTCGCGCCGGTGAAGGCCGCTGTGCTGCCATTGTCGAAGTCTGAGGACCTCGGACCGACGGCGCGCAACCTCGCCAAGGAACTGCGCGGGAACTGGAATGTGGACTACGACGAGACCCAGGCGATCGGCAAGCGTTACCGCCGTCAGGACGAGATCGGTACGCCGTACTGCGTGACAGTCGACTTTGAAACTTTGGATGACCAGGCAGTGACGATCCGTGACCGCGACACGATGCAGCAGGAGCGCGTGGCGCTCTCGCAGGTCCAGGGGTACTTGGCTCAGCGCCTCATTGGCGCCTAGTGCGTCCCAAAGCGGGAAGTGACTCCCTTGCATTCGCATTCTGATACGGCGCCGAGGGCGTCGCGGCGCACGTCGCTGATTCTTGGCGTGCTCGTCGGGATTATTGGTATCGGAGTGGTAATCGGGGCTGCAATGACCTGGCCGACCAACCTGTCGACGCTCGGCTCGGAGCAGTTGGTACCCGACGGCGCTTCGTGGGTAGTTGCCGACGTGGTCTCCGCCGATCTCCAGACCGGGGAGATCGTTGCCGACATCACCATCGGAGGCGAGCAGACCCGGGTAATGGTGGAGCCGTCCGGGGTGCCGGGTACGCAGATTGAGTCCGGCGACTCCATCCGGGTGCTCGAGTTTCCCGACGGGTCGTTGTCCTTTTCGGACTTTGATCGCACCCAGCCCATGCTGCTGCTGTTGTCCGTTTATGTCGTGGCTGTCTTGCTTGTAGCGCGATGGCGCGGGGCGGGCGCGTTGCTGGGGCTCGCGGTCGCTTTTGGCATCGTCGTCTTTTATACGGTTCCGTCGTTGCTCGAAGGCAATATCCCCGTCGTCGTGGGCCTTGTCACGGGTGCAGGAGCCCTATGTGCTCTCTTGTACATCGCGCATGGACCCAATGCGCGGACCACTACTGCGTACCTCGGCACCATCGCTGGGCTCAGTGTGACGGCTGTGGTCGGAGTATGGGCGGTAAGCGCTGCAAAGATCCCGGGAGTGCCGGGGGAGGCAGAACTGAGCCTTCTTTACGTCAACGGAAACGTCCAGCTTCGTGGGCTCGCACTAAGCGGCCTCATTCTTGCAGGGCTTGGCATTCTCAACGATGTCACGGTAACCCAGGCATCGGCCGTCTGGGAGCTGCGCAGTGCACGCCCCGATTTGCCTCGCTACCAGGTCTTTAAGCGTGCAATGCGGATTGGGCGTGATCACATCGCCTCGACCGTCTACACCTTCGCGTTCGCCTATGTAGGCGCATCGCTGCCGCTCATCATGGTCGTCCTGCTCTTTGACACTGGAGCGGAAACGGCGATTACCTCATCAGAGATCGCGGGAGAGGTGGTTCGTACGTTGGTGGGGTCCATCGGGTTGGTGCTTGCAGTGCCGCTGACGACGGCCATTGGTGCACTGGTCGTTGGCCCGCATGCGGTGCGTGAACCCGCGGATCACGACAACGGTGCCCGCCGTGAAACCGCGTCGCCGGCCGCTGAGCCCGTCTAGGCCTGACCGCGCCGCTCGGCTCGCTAGGCGTGCCGGCGAGCAAAACGCCGCCAGCGCAGCCCTCCGCTATATTATCCACCCAGACCCCGTCGCATCGGCGGTCGAGCGAGCGTGAGAAAATGGCGCTATGACCATTGCGACGGAACCCACAGCATCGGCCGTGCCGCAGCGCATTTTGCCACCGCTGAGCATCGGCCCCATCACGGTTGACACCCCCGTGATCCTGGCTCCCATGGCGGGGATTACAAACGCAGCATTCCGGCGTCTGTGCCGTGAGCATGGCGGCGGTCTCTATGTGGCGGAGATGGTGACGTCACGCGCTCTGGTGGAACGCACCCGCGAGTCAATGCGCATCATCCATCACGATCCCGATGAGAAGCCGCGATCCGTACAGGTGTACGGCGTTGACCCATCGACTATCGGCGCTGCCGTAAAGATGTTGGTACAAGAGGACCTCGCTGACCACATCGACATGAACTTTGGTTGCCCCGTGCCCAAGGTCACCAAGAAGGGTGGCGGCGCGGTGCTGCCGTGGAAGCGCGACCTGTTTCGCGACATCGTGCGCGCTGCAGTACGCGAGGCAGACCCCTATGGCATCCCCGTAACCGTCAAGATGCGCAAAGGCATTGACGATGACCACCTCACGTACCTCGACGCCGGGCGAATGGCCGAATCGGAAGGTGTAGCGGCAGTCGCGCTGCACGCGCGTACCGCGGCTGACTACTACTCGGGCGAAGCCGACTGGCAGGCGATCGCTCGTCTTAAGGAAGCCGTCATGAGTATTCCGGTGCTGGGCAACGGTGACATTTGGGCAGCCGAGGACGCATTGCGCATGGTCGAACGCACCGGTTGCGACGGCGTCGTTGTGGGTCGCGGCTGCCAGGGAAGGCCGTGGCTCTTTGCAGACCTGCAGTCTGCATTTGAGGGAAGGGCGGACCGCGTTCAACCCGGCCTGCGCGTCGTGGCGGACACCATCTACCGCCATGGTGAACTCATGGTTGCGTTCTACGACGATGACGAGATGAAGGCGATGCGCGAAATCCGCAAGCACGTGGCCTGGTACTTCAAGGGATATCCGGTCGGAGGTGACGTCAGGCGCTCGCTAGGCCTAGTGGAGACACTCGCGCAATTGCGAAGCCTGCTCGACGGACTTGACCTTGACCTGCCCTATCCGGGTGCCGGAGCAGAGGGCGCTCGCGGGCGCCAGGGTAGCCCCAAGCGACCGTCGTGCCCGGATGGTTGGCTCGACACGCAGGATATTACGCCCGCGATGGAGATTCGCCTTCGCGAGGCCGAATTGAGTGTGTCCGGGGGTTAGCGTGGCACGAGGGGCGGACAGTCGTGCGCAGACGTCGCGGCACCCGAGCGATTTGGGGCGCTACTTCGCGATGTCGTGAATCGGCATCAGGTGAATCTGCACCATGCCGGGTCCGAACTTGAGAACATCCGTGACAGTGAGTTCGCGGGCGTTGTCGGCACCCGCGAACAGTGCGTGACCGCGACCGAGCACGGTGGGAACCTGCGTGACAATTATCTGGTCGATCTGATCCGCGTCGAGCGCCTGGCGGATGAGGCTGCCCCCGTCGAGATACACGTCCTTGCCCTCGGCGGCCTCGTGTGCTTCCGTGATGAGGTTCTTGATTGGCGCCGATGCCGTGGTCACGGTCGCGGGCGCGGCGTCCAGCGGGCGCGAAGTAGCGACGATGACTGGGGTGTCGCCGTAGGGCCATTCGCCAATGCCGGACACCACGTCGTAGGTACGGCGCCCCATGAGTAGGCAACCCACGTCGCGCATGAAGTCGTTGTATTCCAGCGCATCGGACGTGCGTTCCGCCCAGTTTCCGCCTGCCATCGGAGCGCGGTGGGCGCGGGGCACGGTGAGCCAGTCGAGGTCATCGTGGACGCCAGCGATAAAGCCGTCCAGAGAACAGGCGATGTAGACGCGCACGCGCCCGTGTTGAGCCTCCATGGTCTTCACGCTACGCCGCTTGTTGCTCGTGCGCGATTCGCGCGTTCACACACCAGACGCCCCTGTGCACCTGACACCCTTGTGCACCTGACGCCCTTGTGCACCTGACGCCCTTGTGCACCTGACACCCCTGTGCACCTGACGCCCTCACACGCCAGTTCTCGGATCCCCTCGATAAGTAGATTGTTGCCGTAGCGGAGCGTGTTTCGGCAATTTCTTACTTATGACACGCTGCGTCGCGCTCGGAGCGTGCGCCGAGTCTTGTCGCGACACCACTCGGGTCGAGTCGTGATGTCCTCGTAGGTGAACCGCAAGGTGAGGATGCCGACGGACGCTAGGTTGGCATCGCGCTCTAGGTCGCCACGCCTCGCGCTGTCACTTGAGTGGTACGCGCGTCCGTCCAGCTCGATAGCGACGTGGGCAGCCTCATCGAGCATGTCCAGCACGTACCGCCGACCTCCAGCGACTACTCGCACCTGACGATTAAAACCCGAGAAATCACGAGTGTTGAAGACAGTCGTTGCGGCTAAATACTCCAGGTAGCTATCGATACCACCATCCAGATCGCGGAGCAGATTGATGAGGGTGCGCCGGCGCTTGAGGAGGGGGTATGCCTTCTGCCGCTCCGCGACAACGCGAGCGGAGACTCTGCCGCTGCGGATAGCTCCGATGACGAAGCTCACCGCAGCCTGGGGATCGAGAGTGTTCCAGGTACGCAAAACCACATCCTCTGCGTCTTGCACGCGCACGCCATTTAGCCTGAAATACGTCCCATCAATAGTCGTCGTATGGATGCGTAGCCATGGGGGTCCCGTGACGTGAAGCGGCTGTCGGCCGATCACGTCGATACGCCGCGGAGTCTGGTCCGTCAGGAACCATAAGCGCGCACCTGCGAGGCCAGTCACCGCCAGGCGTCGCGGGGCCCAAATTCCGATGGCGGACAGTCGAGCGTCGAACGAATCGCGCCATTGCCTACCGACATAGATCGCGGGAAGAACACGCACAACCGCCCCCTCACTGAGTTGTTGGTCGAGTGCATGCCTGCTGAACTTCTTCACGAGTTCCGTTCGATGCCAGGCATGCGGCGCCGTGGCGAGAAGCTCGCCGAGGGCTCGCTGCGAGGTCGTCGTCATGTGCCGAAACTAGTTGCGTGCTCTCCATGAGCAACGATCGGCGGTTCAGATTGTGAAAGCCTGTGGTCTGCGAAAGTCCTGTGGGCGCCAGCCCGGCCTCGGTCAAAGTGATCGCAGCGGCGCAGCTGCCGCGTAGCCTCGGCTCAGTAATCGCTCAGCCTCGGCTCAGAAAGTGCAATAGTGCTGTAGCGGCGCCCGATGCGACAGTTTCCTACTTATTGAGCGTCGCCGCAGAGCGCACAGTCCAGGCCACGGAGTTCTGCCCCCAAACCGCACGCCCAGCGCCCACGGAATGCGACGCGAGGCGCGTGCCTCCACGCCCACTAGCATCGAAGGGTGACCAATTTGCCAACGGGATACCGCCAAGCCGACGTCGAGCGGTACGTCACTGAACCACCCAAGAGTGAGGCACGGACGCCATTTGAGCGTGATCGAGCGCGCATCGTCCACTCGTCTGCGCTCCGCCGGCTGGGCGCCAAAACGCAGGTCTTAGGCGCGGGCACCGGCGATTTTGTGCGCACCAGGCTAACGCACACCCTCGAGGTTGCCCAAGTGGGACGCGAACTCGGCAAGGCGCTGGGTTGCGACCCGGAAGTGGTTGACACGGCATGCCTGGCTCACGACCTAGGTCACCCGCCCTTCGGTCACAACGGTGAACGCGCGCTCGACGAGGTGGCAAAGGACATCGGTGGTTTCGAGGGCAACGCTCAGACTCTGCGGCTACTGACGCGACTCGAGCCCAAGTCCGTTCACCCAGTGACGGGGGAGAGCGTTGGCCTGAACCTCACCCGGGCCTCCCTCGACGCCTCCGTGAAGTACCCCTGGCGCGAGAATGCGACGCCCACGCGACCCGACGGTAGCCCCACCCGCAAGTTTGGTGTCTACGAGGACGACCGGCCCGTCTTTGATTGGCTCCGCGAGGGCGCGCCCGAACGCCACACCAGCTTTGAGGCGCAGGTCATGGACCTCGCCGATGACATCGCTTACTCCGTTCACGATGTTGAGGATTCGGTGGTGCACAACGCGGTAGCGCTCAACGTGCTTCGTGACGAGGGACGCGCTCGTGAAGTCGCAGCTCATGTGCGCGCCTGGTACGGCCGTGGTGATGAGGCCGAGCTCGCAGGGGCGCTGGAGCGACTGCGCACCCAGGACTGGTGGATGGACGGCTACGACGGCTCTCACCGCGCGCTCGCGGCGCTCAAGGACATGACCAGTCAGTTGGTCGGACGACTCGCAGGCTCGGTGACCGACGCGACGCGGTTGGCACACGGGGACGGCCCTCTGACGCGGCACAATGCGCAGCTGGAAATCCCGGCCGATACGGCGAACGAGATCTTGATTCTTAAGGGAATTGCCGTGCACTTCTTGATGGCGCCGCGAGAAAAGAAGCCAGCATATCGTCAGCAGCGGGAGCGGATCGTCTCCCTTGTCATGGCGCTGGCTGACCGAGGCGCCGATGCACTAGAGCCGCACTTTGCGGCGTCTTACCAAAGTGCCGCGGATGACGCTGCGCGACTTCGCGTGGCAGTCGACCAGGTGGCGTCGTTGACCGACAAGTCTGCGTACAACTGGCACCACCGCTATTGCCGCTAACCCACGCTTTACCACGATCCGAGCACGCGGCACGGGTTAGTGGGTCGTGACGTCGCCTTTGCGTCGACGACTGCGTACTAAGAGAAATAGCGCGGTCACGGGAAGTAGCAGCGGTACCCAGCCATATGCAGAGCCGTAACCGGTCCAGACCGTCTCATCAGCCCACCAACTCGATTCGACGTAGCCGAGCGTGCCAACAATTATCACTCCAGCGAGTTCGATGATGGTGCCCCACGTGGCCAACTCATATGCGCCGCGCCAGATCGCCACCGCGATCACGGCGTAGAGTGCCGCGGACAGCAATGATACGGAGTACGGCAGCGGAGCATCTGAGAACTTGGTGGTGATCTGCACCACCGAGCGGCCCGCGGCGGCCAGGCCCAGCACGGCGTAAAGCACGACCAGTGCGATGCGAGCGACGGGATTCACGATGTCGCTGCTTGGAAGATCTCTACAATTCGCCATGCTACGACCGCCATCGCGATCGCCACAATCACAGCGACAGTGCCGTCGACGCGAGCGATCTGATCGGTCGCGAGCACGGGCCGATTGGGATCCGGGTCCTCGTCAGCGGCATCGGGTTCTCCCAGGCGGCCGATGCCGAGCAGCGGCAATAGTGCGATCGCGGCGAACAGATAGCCAATGGTGATCTCAACCGGCACGCCGTTTCCACCAAGCATGATGCCGATGACGACGAACAACTCGATGGCGGTCACGATGTACGCGCCTGTGACCACCCACTTGAGTACGCGATGTACCGACACCCAGAGCAGAGTGAGTAGGCCGACGAGCGCCAAGAGCGCGCTAAAGCCCAGCACCAGGGGATAGACGAACCCGTCGAAAGCATCCATGAAGAACTAGTTGGTGGCGAGTTGTACACGCATCGGTAGCCGCGTCGACTCTTCGCCGTCAATCGAGACCACCCAGGTAAACATGCCCGCAGTGGTAAAACGCATGCCATCAACGGTGAACGCGAAGCAGGCAACCTGTTCGTCTCCGTCGACGAGGTGCGGCGGACGACCCAGGGTGAACTCGCCACCCATGGCGCGCACGGGTTCCGGTTTGCCATCGGCGCCGGGACGGACCCCGATAGGGTATTCCTTGCCGTCCTCAGTGAGCAGTTTGAGCTCAAAGTTGTGGCTCGCGTTAGTGGCGGTGAACGGCACATGCACGGTCGATGCGACCGACAGGCGACGGTGGGCGGCAGGGAACTGGCGCACGTAGATGGTGTTCCAACCCAGGCCCAGCGCGTAGATCTTGCCCTGGACGACCTCGGCGGAGTCCGCCAAGAATGCATCGACTCTCACAGTGATGTCCTTTCAGTGGTGAATGTGGCTAAGCCTACCCAGCGGATGCCCTCGCTGATGCGAAAAAAGTTCGCTATGCGAGGAGTGCGAACGTCCGCTTGCTCCCAACTAGAGTAAGGGCGTGGCTGGAACTATCAATAGGGACGACATCGCGGCAGTCCGCGAGCGCGCGCCCATCGAGGACATTGTCGGTCAGCACGTGACGCTGAAGTCAGCCGGAGTCGGTTCCCTCAAGGGCCTTTGCCCGTTTCACGACGAGCGCAGCCCTTCCTTCCACGTGAGGCCCTCGGCCGGTCGCTGGCACTGCTTTGGGTGCGGCGAGGGCGGTGACGTCATCGAGTTCGTGATGCGCGTGGATGGCCTGCCATTCGCCGAGGCAGTTGAGTACCTCGCCGAGCGTTCCAACGTCACTCTGCGTTACGAGGCCGGCGGTGCACCTCGTAAGGAGGGCACGGCGGGATTGCGCAAGCGGCTACTCGACGCCAACCGGGTCGCTGCGGAGTTCTTCGTGGCCCAGCTAGCCACCCCAGAAGCAAAGACCGCACGTGACTTTCTGTTGGGTCGTGGATTCGGAAAAGACGCTGCGGGGACATTCGGATGTGGCTATGCGCCCCAGGGTTGGTCCGCGCTCTTGGAACATCTGCGCTCGAATGGCTTTACGGAACCGGAACTGCGCGAATCGGGGCTCGTGTCGGAGGGGCAGCGCGGGATCTACGACCGTTTCCGTGGGCGCTTGGTGTGGCCAATTAGGGACGTGACTGGAGAGCCCATCGGCTTTGGCGCACGCAAGCTTTACGAGGAAGATCAGGGGCCCAAGTACCTGAACACCCCCGAGACGGCTTTGTACAAGAAGGCCAACGTTCTTTATGGGCTCGACCTAGCCAAGTCAGCGATTCGCTCGGATCGCACAGTCGTCGTAGTCGAGGGGTATACCGATGTGATGGCCTGTCACCTTGCGGGCATCCAGAACGCCGTTGCGACCTGCGGCACGGCATTTGGTGAGGATCATGTCAAGATCGTGCGGCGCCTGATGGGCGACGTGGGTGGCGCACAACTCAAGGTCGGATCGACCGGAGCTCAAGTGATTTTCACCTTCGACGGTGACGAGGCGGGCCAAAACGCCGCGCTTAAATCGTTCTCTTTGGATCAGCAGTTCCTCGCGCAGACCTTTGTGGCCGTCGACCCCGACGGCTTGGATCCGTGTGACATTCGTCAGCAACGCGGCGACGAGGCCGTGCGTGACCTTATGTCCGCCCGGGTGCCTCTATTCGAGTTCGTCATCAAAACCGCTTTGGGCACGAATAACCTCGAGACGCCGGAAGGCCGGGTCGCGGCGCTGCGCTCGGCGGCCCCCGTTGTCGCCGGGATCCGAGACCGTGCCATCCAGCCCGAATACGCGCGCAGGCTCGCGGGCTGGCTCGGGATGGATGAGGCTGTCATTCGCCGTGCGGTGAGCGACGCTGGCAAGGCGAACGCAACCGCCGCGCGTGCTCAGGCATCCCAGGGGCGCCCGCAGCACGCTCAGGCGACGCGCCCCGGCCAAGGTGGCCCAGCGGCTGACACTCGTAGCGGCACGCGCGGTCAGCAGGCGCAGCATGAGCCGCCACCCGACGATCGCGACCCTTACGCCGACCACGCGTCGGCGCAGGGGGCCTTCGGCGTGCACGAAGGCTATGAGCGGCCCAACCCGCGCGACCCAGTAGTGCGGTCCGAGGCGGTCGCGCTCGGCGCCATCTTGCAATTTCCCGATGCGATAGTCACCCACGCCGACGTTCGCCAGGTTTTTGACGGACTTACCTCTGAGGCGTTCACCGTTCCGCAGTACCGTGCGGTCTTCGACGGGGTACGTGCCGCCGGCGGGCCGCAGGCAGCCTCCGACTGGGTCGCACTGGTCGCCGAACAAGTGGGGCCGATGCTGGCTCCCACCGTGTCCGAGATCGCGGTAACGCCGCTCCCTCACGACAAGCCCGAGGATGCGCACCGCTACGTGCGGTCGGTACTCGCACGGGTGCTGGACCTGAGCGTCACGCGACAGATCGCCGAGTTGCGCGGACGCATGCAGCGCGCGGGGCAGGGGACTGACGCGGCGAGCGCAGTGTTCGCGGATGTGATTCGCTTGGAACAGCAGCGCCGCACCCTCAGAGAAGATTAGCCATGTCGAATCAACGAGTTTCGCTTGTCACCCTCGGAGTTGTCGACATCGAAGCGTCCAAGCGCTTCTACTTGGGCTGGGGGTGGGTCGAGCGCCAGGATGCGACGGAGGTCGTGTTCTTCCAGTGCAACGGCCTGGTACTCGGCCTTTTCGGTAAGGATATGCTGGCCGCGGACCAGGGGCGCCCGGGTACGGTTCTGGGCACGGGCGCAATCACGCTCGCACAGAACTTCGCAACCGAGGTCGAGGTAGACGAGCGTTTTGCTGCGGCGCTTGCCGCCGGGGGCACGGAATTGAAGCGTCCGGTGAAGGCGGAGTGGGGCGGCTACAGCGGCTACGTCGCCGATCCGGATGGGCATGTGTGGGAGCTAGCGGTAAATCCGTATTGGGAGCTGGCTGATGACGGATCGACCACCATTCCCGACCACTTGCCTGAGTCCTAGCCGCTGCTCGAAACACAAAAGCCGGCCCGCGTTGCGGACCGGCTGAGTGTCATGTGGTGCTCCCTCTATTGGACTCGAACCAATAACCTGCCGATTAACAGTCGGCTGCTCTGCCAATTGAGCTAAGAGGGATTGTGCAGTCACAAACTTTACATGACTTCGCGACCGTTCACGAACACCGGAAGTGACACACCGCACTCGCGGATAGACTACGTACCGCTCGCCCTGGTGGCGCGCACGGGCCAGTAGCTCAGCTGGTTAGAGCAGCGGACTCATAATCCGTCGGTCGTGGGTTCAAGCCCCACCTGGCCCACCACCCTTTCGCGCCGGCTGCAAGGCGCCGCGGCAATGACCGAGGCGCGAATCGGGCACGGTGCTAGATTCGCACCATGCCAGGAAACCTCCGCTTCGATGCCGCGCTCTGGGAGTGGACCGGCCCGGGAGCATCGTGGTTCTTTGTGACGTTGCCTGAAGGCCTCAGCGACGACATCGATGAGGCTCAAACAGGCCGGCGCGCAGGTTTTGGGTCCGTCAAAGTGCGCGTCACCATAGGCAAGACGACGTGGGACACCTCGCTCTTTCCCTCCAGGGACGCGGGCGCCTTTATTTTGCCAATCAAGAAGTCCGTGCGGAGCGCAGAGGGGCTTGACGAGGGCTCGACCGCTTGCATCGCCCTGTGCACGCTCACTTAGCACCATGCCTTCGCCACCACCGGGATGAACGTCAGACCCGCTGTCGTGTGGGCAACGCTCACCCCGGGGAATTGGGACGTGCCGGCACTTGCATTCGGCTCAAGTTCATCAGCGCCTGCGCGGTGCCAGAATCGAGCACCAGTTCAGTGATGACCCGTGCACGAAGCGCGGCCAGCAGCGCGGCGTCCTTGGCTGGAGACGCGACGACTGCAATGCGTCGGGGGATGCGCCTCAGCTCTTGTGGAGTAGGGCCGCTGGCGCGTGAGTTGATGGCGATGTCGCGCCACGAGCCGTCTCCCCTTAGAAATACTGTGCATACGTCACCCACTACCTCGTGTTGGGACAAGGTACGCCTGTCAACTTCGTCGAGGTATCCGGAGGAGTACACGTGAGATGGCACGGGGGAGTTGATAGTACCAATTCCGAACAGTGCAATATCGGCCTGTGCCTGGTGTTGTAGCACCTGTTTCACGGACCGCTCCTGCCACATCATTTCCCGCGAACGCGGGAAATCGAAAAACGCCGGCACCGGAAACGGCATCATCTGGGCGTTAAAGGCATGAGCGATCGCGCTAATCTGATCGGAGCCAAAAGCAAGCCCTGTGGTGCTGGGCGACACGGAACCGTTGAGCTGCACCACCGTTGCACCTGTCAGCGGGTGCTCTTTGAGGTGCGAAATGATCCCAGACACAGTGGTTCCCCATGCGACGCCAAGAGTCATGCCGTCCTCGAACCAATCGGTCAGTGCTGAGGCGGCGAACTGTGTCACCCGGTCTAAGCGCTCGGCATCGCTCAGCGGCTCCCGCACGCGCACCACGTGTGTGCGTACACGGAACCGATTCATGACTTCCTGAGCCAGGCCGTTGGCTGTGCCAACATCTCGCACCTGAATGCGCACGATGCCCGTCTCGCGGGCCGCTTTCAGCAATCGGGAAACCGTGGATCGTGACTGCCTAAGCTTTCTCGCAACTGACTCCATCGTCTCGTTTTCCAGGTAATACAGCGCCGCGGCCTCACGCATGAGGTCTTCCTTCGGCCAGACTCCCGTGATCGGTGACTTGTCACGTGTTCCCATCAACGACTCTCCTTAGTGCACATATGTGCAGTGTAGTTGCGCATCCGTCCACAATTGGCTTCGATGGGAACTAACAAGGAGGCACGACCCCGATGAAAAGCAGACTTACCCCGGAGAGCAGACTCGCCGACCTCGAGGCGATGAGCGACGAGAACGGACTCGACGTTCTGGTGATTGGCGGTGGCGTCACTGGTGCTGGGGCAGCGCTCGACGCTGCCACACGAGGGCTCCGCACGGGCATCGTCGAGGCGCAGGATTGGGCCTCGGGCACCTCCTCTCGTTCGTCAAAGTTGGTGCACGGCGGTCTGCGCTACCTGCAGATGCTCGACTTTCAATTGGTCCGCGAGGCACTCACGGAGCGCGACCTGCTGATCACTGAATTGGCACCGCACCTGGTCGAACCGCTCTCCTTCCTTTACCCACTCGAGCACCGTGTTTGGGAGCGGGCTTATGTGGGTGCGGGTGTGGCCCTGTATGACACTCTCGCCTCCGTGAATGGGCGCCACAGACGCGCCCTCCCCATTCACCGACACCTCAGCCGTGCGGGCATCTCCAAGCAGTTCCCCGATCTCCGCCATGACGCCGCGATCGGCGCGATTCGTTACTGGGATGCCTCAGTCGACGATGCGCGCCTGGTGCTCACGCTAGTGCGGACCGCTGCCTCGTACGGTGCGCTGACCGCCAACCGCACGCAGGTGGTGTCACTGACCCATTCGTCGGTAGGTGCCGTCACCGGTGCCGTGGTGGCGGACCTGGAATCAGGGACGCGGCACACCATTAAAGCCCGTCACGTGGTGAACGCCACGGGCGTTTGGACTGAAGAGACAGAGGCGCTTGCCGAATCCGACGGCGGCCTGCACGTGCTCGCGTCTAAAGGCGTGCACATCGTCGTCCCTCGAGACCTGATCCGTGGTGACGTTGGCCTGATCCTGCAGACGGAAAAGTCCGTGCTGTTCGTGATCCCGTGGTCGCGGTACTGGATTATTGGCACGACCGATACGCCGTTCGACTTCGACCCCACTCACCCGGTAGCCACCAGCGCCGACATCGACTACCTCCTCGAGCACACGAACGCAGTGTTGGCGTCCCCGCTCACACGCGACGACGTGATCGGCACGTACGCAGGCCTTCGACCGTTGCTTCAGCCAGGCACTAAGGAGGGCACGTCCTCGGCGAAGGTCTCGCGTGAGCACACTGTCGCCTCGCCGGTGCCAGGTATGACAGTCGTCGCCGGCGGCAAGCTCACTACCTACCGCGTCATGGCCAAGGACGTAGTGGACTTCGCGCTCGGATCTCAAGCAAAGGTTTTGCCATCGATCACGGACCGTGTCCCGCTGTGGGGCGCAGAGGGGCTCAAGGCCGTCAAGCGCCAGGGTCCAGCGATCAGTTCGCGTCATGGATGGACGCGGGCCACCTTCGACCACCTCATACACCGTTATGGCTCGGGTATCTCGGAGATTCTCGATGCGATCGAGGGTCGTGAGGACCTGGCGCGGCCACTTGAGCACGCGCCCGCGTATTTGCGTGCCGAGATCCACTTTGCTGCCACCCACGAGCAGGTGATTCACCTCGAGGACGTGATGATGCACCGCACCAGACTGGTGTACGAGGTTTCCAACTCGGGTTTGAGCGCGGCACCTGAAATCGCCGCGATCATCGCTGAGGTTCAGGGATGGGACGACGATCGGGTGGCACGCGAGATCGACTCCTACCGTGCACGCGTGGAAGCCGATGCCGCAGCTGCCCGGGAGCCGAGCGACGACGCCGCAATCGTTGCGCGTGCCGTAGCCACTGATATTGCGCCAATGATCGCACTTGAAGACGCAGGTGGTGCGGATCATCCCGCGTAAAGAAGTGCCCCGCATGGGGCATCGCGTGGCGACGCACATCGCCACGAATTCACAATGAAGTGAACGAAAGGATATAACGTGTCTGAAATTTTCGTCTCAGAAATGCTGGGAACTGCGATGCTGATTTTGCTCGGAGGTGGTGTGGTTGCCAACGTGCTCCTCACCAAGTCGAAGGGCTTTGACGGGGGCTGGCTGCTCATCAACTTTGGCTGGGGGCTTGCCGTATTCGCTGGTGTCTACGTGTCCTTTGCCTCGGGTGCGCACATCAACCCGGCAATCACCTTTGGCATCTGGTCATCAGGAGCGACCGAGTTTGGTCCTGACATTGCTGTTAACCCCGCAAACTTTGTCACGTATGTGGTGGCCCAGATGGTCGGTGCCATGATCGGTGCTGTGCTCGTCTACGTCGCGTACAAGCGCCACTTCGATGAGACTGAGGACCCCGGTGCCAAACTCGCCATCTTCTCAACCGGTCCAGCGATCCGCGCCTACGGCTGGAACCTGGCCACTGAGTTCATCGGCACGTTTGTTCTGGTATTTGTCGTGTTGAACTTTGGCAACTGGCCCGGTGACATCGGCCCGCTGGCCGTCGCGCTACTGGTGGTCGGCATCGGTGCCAGCCTCGGTGGCCCCACCGGCTACGCCATCAACCCTGCACGTGACCTCGGACCGCGTATCGTGCACGCACTGTTGCCTATTAAGGGCAAAGGCACCTCGGACTGGTCCTATGCATGGGTGCCGGTCGTTGGCCCCATTCTGGGCGGAACTGCCGCCGGTCTGTTCTCAACCCTTGTTTGACCCCAGGTGGCCGAGCGCCGCCTTCCATACACAAAGTAGTGAAAGGAAAACACGATGAGTGACTACGTCCTCTCTATCGACCAAGGCACCACAAGTTCACGGGCGATCGTCTTCGACAGCTCTGGCCAGATCGTCTCGAGTGGCCAGAAGGAACACGAGCAGATCTTCCCCAAGGCGGGATGGGTCGAGCACGATGCGCACGAGATCTGGTCAAACGTCCGTGAAGTGGTGGGCAACGCGCTCACCAAGGCTGACCTCACCCACGAGCACCTCGCTGCGGTGGGCATCACCAACCAGCGCGAGACCGCGGTGGTGTGGGACAAGACCACCGGTAAGGCCATCTACAACGCCATCGTTTGGCAAGACACCCGCACCCAGAAGATCATTGAGAAACTAGCGGGCGACGACGGAATGGACAAATACAAGGCCAAGGTTGGGCTCCCGCTCGCGACCTATTTCGCTGGGCCAAAGGTGATGTGGATCCTCGAAAATGTCGACGGTGCACGCGAAAAGGCCGAGGCTGGCGATCTGCTCATGGGAACTATCGATTCGTGGCTGGTATGGAATATGACCGGCGGTTCACAGGGTGGCGTTCACGTGACCGACGTGACGAATGCTTCCCGGACCATGCTGATGGATCTGAGGACCCTGGCCTGGGACGAGTCGATCGCGAAAGACATGGGAATTCCGATGTCGATGCTACCGGAGATTCGATCCTCGGCTGAGGTCTATGGCGAGGGTAGGCGTGGGGGCATGCTGCCCGGCGTACCGATCGCCGGCATCCTTGGCGACCAACAGGCCGCGACCTTCGGCCAAGCGTGCTTTGAAGTCGGCATGGCCAAGAACACCTATGGCACCGGTAACTTCATGCTGATGAACACGGGTGAAGAGATCGTGCCATCGGAGCACGGGCTACTTACTACCGTGTGCTACAAAATCGGGGACCGTCCAGCCATCTACGCGCTCGAAGGTGCAGTCGCGGTGACGGGATCTCTGGTCCAGTGGATGCGGGACAACTTGGGTCTGATTAAGGACGCCCCGGACATCGAGAAGCTCGCGGCAAGCGTTGACGACAATGGCGGGGCATACTTTGTGCCAGCGTTCTCGGGACTCTTCGCGCCGTACTGGCGCTCCGATGCGCGGGGAGCGCTGGTGGGCCTCACTCGTTACGTCACGGCGGGCCACATCGCTCGCGCCGTACTCGAGGCCACAGCGTTCCAGACAGCCGAGGTACTCGAGGCCATGCGTGCCGACTCTGGGGTGGACCTCAAGGAACTCAAGGTCGACGGAGGAATGGTTGCCAACGAGTTGCTGATGCAGTTCCAGGCGGACCTGCTTGACGTCGACGTGGTGCGCCCGAAGGTCGCTGAGACGACGGCATTGGGCGCGGCATACGCCGCAGGAATTGCTGTCGGATACTGGTCCGGTGAGCAGGATGTGATCGATAACTGGGCCGAGGACAAGCGTTGGACGTCATCGATGGAGACGGAAGAGCGTGCGCGCTTGATGCGCAACTGGAAGAAGGCGGTTACCAAGACGATGGACTGGGTCGACGACGACGTCGAGTGATCTGATGCACGACGGCGTCTTGGGGCCGTCTAGTGCAAAGCGGCGGCAACCATCTCAGTTGCCGTCGCTTTGCACGTATGTGGAGCGTGGATCAGTGCTGCCGACCTGGTGGCTCTCGGAGATGTCGCTTTAGTTCGCCGCAAGGGTAGCCGCGATGACAGCCGGCAGCCTGTCCGCGATGTCTAGAGCGGAGATAGGGCCCCCACCGGACGCGAGGTCGCCCGCTCGGGCATGGACCCACGCCGCGCTTGCTCCGGCCTCCACGGCGCTAAGGCCCCCTGCGAGCAGTGCGCCAGCAATACCCGCGAGGGTGTCTCCGGAGCCGGCAGTGGCCAGCCATGGGCTTGCTGGGGGCAGTTCTACGGTGCCGCCCCCCGGCGAGACGACCAGGGTGAGCGACCCCTTGAGCAAAACTGTGGCACGAGCAGTCTCTGAGAGCAGTCGCGCGTGGCCTGCACGGTCGTTGTCCACATCCGCGCGAGACACGTCGTGGCGAAGCGACTGGAGGCATCGCACCAGTTCGTCGGCGTGCGGGGTCAGCAGCACGCGATCACTCGCGGCATTCCGGTCACCAGCGGCGCGTGCTCGCACGATTGACTCAAGCGCTCCTGCATCGACGACCATGGGCAAACCGGACTCGGTCACTGCGCCTATCGCCGCGTCCTGTTCTGGGTGGTCGGCCACACCGGGCCCTACCACCCACGCTTGCGCTCGCGGAAGGTGATCCGAGGCATCGGCCGGCGTGTGAACGACCACTTCCGGAAGACGACTTAGTACCAGGTCTTGGGCGCGGCGCGGACCGACGTACCGGACAAAGCCCGCGCCGCAGCGCACCGCCGCATTGGCGACTAATACGGCGGCTCCTGGGTAGGCGTCGGAACCGGCGACGATGCCGAGCACGCCTCGTGAGTACTTGTCGGCTGCGGCGCCGGGCACCGGCCAGCAGCGACGGACATCTGCAGCGGTCCACTTGACTGTTGTGTTCACGCCTCAAGACTTGCACACGCGCGCACCGGGACTGCGGAGGTCATGAAAGAATGTCGCCATGGCCTTCCGCGACATCCGAGTGACTGGTGACCCCGTCCTACGCACCGCGTGCGATCCCGTCTCCGACATCGACGCTCGGGTGAAGACCCTGATCGAGGATCTGCTTGAGACCGTTGACTGTGAGGGTCGTGCGGGACTTGCTGCGAATCAGATCGGCGTAAATCTGCGAGCGTTCTCTTGGAACATCGATGACGAGACCGGCTACATCATCAACCCGGTCATTGTCGAGCGGTCCGACGAACTCCAGGAACTCGGCGAAGAGGGCTGCTTGTCAGTTCCGGGCCTGTGGTACCCATGTGAACGCCCCGCGTACTCCCGCGCCGAGGGCATTGACTTGGACGGCAAGCCCGTTTCGATCGAGGGTGAAGAGATCTGGTCGCGCTTGATTAATCATGAGGTCGACCACCTGGACGGCCACCTTTACCTGGACCGGCTCAAGAAGGACGTGCGCAAGCGCGCGATGCGGGAGTTGCGAGAGTCGCTCGACCAGGATTGATTACCCCCGGGACCTATTCAATTTCGACACCCACATCGGCGAGTACCACCAGCCCCGCCCATGCTTTGGCAGGGCTGGTAGCGAGACACCGCTTCAACGCGGTGAACGTTACTGTGACGTCCGCCCTCACCCGTGGTGAGTCCGCTAGGTCGGAGTCGGCCTCCAGGCCGCTGGGAAGATCGATCGCGATTACCGCGGAGTCCTTACCAATCGCGGCGACAAGTTCAAGTGCGGGCGGTCGGAGTCCGGGCCGCCCTCCCAAGCCCACGATGCCGTCGATCACGCAGTGGGCGTCCTGAACATGCCCGACGGCGTCTGTAAGCGCTTCGGCGGCAGAGACGACCAGCCCCCCGGCGCCGGTGAACGCGGCAAGTCCCCGTTCGTGCGCGCTCGAGCCGACGAGCACGGCTGTGACCTGGGCCCCGTCCCGGCTCAACTGCGCGCCCGCGAGCAGCGCGTCGCCACCGTTGTTTCCCGTTCCCACGAGAAGAACAATCTTCGCGCGCTCGAGCGACCGGGTGCGCGCTTCCGACGCCCTCCGGCCCTCCGCAGCTACTGCTTCTGCAGCACGGTCCATCAGGACTGATTCAGGCGTACTTAGTTTGGTACGGCGTTCAGCTTCAAGCAATTGCTGTGTCGTCATGACGGTTGAGGAAGTGGCCATACCTAGACTCTGGCACGGTCTGCGCGGGCTTGCACTTTGCGCCGCGCCGCACGCCCTCACTGGCGCATCGCCGTGAGATAGGGCAACATAGAGGCACACCCGGTTTGCCGGACATTTCTTCAGAGGTCGTAGGGGAAGACGCACCTCAACAGGAAGGAAGGGTCATGGCTGCTATTACCCGTGGTGTACTTTTTGTGCACTCAGGAACGCGCGCAATGTGCCCTCATATCGAGTGGGCCGCACAGAGCGTGCTCGGTTCGCGCGCCACTTTCGACTGGATTGATCAGCCGGCTGGGCCCAACCTCTTTCGTGCCGAAGTCGCATGGCAAGGTCAGCAGGGCACTGGCGCCAAACTCGCCTCCGCTTTACGTGGCTGGGAGCACGTCCGCTACGAAGTCACCGAGGATCCGTCCTTCGGTTGTGACGGCGGACGCTGGTCTCACACTCCCGCGTTAGGAATCTTCCACGCTGTCACCGATGTTCACGGCAACATCGTGGTGCCGGAAGACCGTATCCGCGCAGCCATGGAGTCCGGGGGGACGGCGGCAGACTTCAAACGATCCATGGATTTGGCTCTGGGCGCCGCCTGGGATCACGAGCTTGAGCCTTTCCGTTATGCGGGGCACGGCGCACCTGTGCGCTGGCTCCACCGCGTTGGCTAGATCCATCATGTACTTCGATAAAAAGGGCATGGGCGCCGCATCCGCGGCACCTCTGCCCTTTTTCTGCTGTGATGAAGTGCTTTTAAGAATCGGTACCGAACACTAGCGCCACGTTGTGACCGCCAAATCCGAACGAATTGTTAATAGCTGCGGTCTGACCCTTGGGCAGGTCGGCAGGAACGTCGCGTACCAGGGGCACCTCGAGCTCCGGATCCGGACTTGTGACGTTGATGGTCGGAGGAGCGGTACGGGTCTGCAGCGCCTTGATGGTGAAGATCGATTCGAGAGCGCCGGCGCCACCAAGCAAGTGCCCTGTCATCGACTTGGTCGCCGATAACAACACCTGGTCTGAGTGGCCGCCAAGAACGCCACGAATGCCGCGTGCCTCGATCATGTCGCCCACGGGAGTCGACGTGGCGTGTGCGTTGACGTGCGAGATGTCGGTCACGGACAGGCCAGCGCGCTCCAGCGCAAGCTCCATCGCACGGGTCTGTCCGGCGCCGTTGGGCTCCGGAGCGGCGATGTGACTGGCGTCGGAGGTCATGCCAACCCCCAACACGCGGCCGTAAATTCGGGCGCCGCGAGCCTTGGCGAACTCCTCGGACTCCAGCACGAGCACGCCTGCACCTTCTCCCAGCACGAAGCCATCGCGAGTGGTGTCGTAGGGGCGCGATGCCCCCCGAGGGTCATCGTTGCGCTTAGACAGCGCCTGCATCGCGGCAAAAGCGGAGATCGGAAGCGGATGGATGGCGGCCTCGGTGCCCCCCGCAACCACGACATCGGCGCGGCCCGACTGGATCATCTCAAACGCCATGCCGATCGCCTCGGCGCCAGAAGCACACGCCGACACGGGGGCATGAGCCCCGGCACGTGCCTTGATCTCAAGTGAAACGTAGGCGGTAGGGGAGTTCGGCATCAGCATGGGTACGGTGAGGGGCAGTACCCGGTTGGCGCCTTTTTCCTTCAACGTGTCCCACGCCGATAGCAACGTCCACACTCCGCCAATTCCCGAGGAGACCACGGAGCCAAGACGCTCCGGGTCGACCTCGGGTGAACCGGCATCGGCCCATGCTTCGCGCGTTGCCACGATCGCCATTTGGGCGGAAGGGTCCATGCGCTTAGTCTCTGGCCGGGTGAGGACCTCGTCGGGGCGCACCATGAGCTGGCCGGCGAAGTTCACGGGCATGCCGTAAGTCTCCGCCCAGTCGTTGTCGAGAGTGCGCACGCCGGACTTACCGGCTAGCGCGTTCTCCCAGGTCGTGGGGACATCCCCGCCCAGAGGCGTGGTGGCTCCAAGCCCAGTGATAACGACATTCGTCATGCTGTGTTCTCCGTCTACGAGGTCAAAAGCGGGCAGTTTTAGGACTGCGCCTTGGTGATGTACTGAACGGCATCGCCGACTGTGACTAGGCCCTTGACGTCTTCATCGGGGATGCGTACGTCGAACTTCTCTTCAGCGAGCGTGACAATGGTCATCATCGACAGCGAGTCAATGTCGAGGTCGTCGGTGAAGGACTTCTCGTTCTGCACGTCTGCGGCGTCAAGACCGGTCTCTTCTGCAACGATCTCGGCCAGGCCCTCGAGGACCTCGTTTTCGGACAATGCCATGGGTATCTCCTTGTGTGGTGGTGATGCGGACGCATCGTGTTCGGGGGGTCGAACGATATTGAATTTTAGTGCGCGGCGGGTCTTTACGGTAGGGCGATGACCTGCGCGGCGTAGACCAGGCCGGCGCCGAATCCGATCTGGAGTGCGAAATCACCTGACTTCACTTCGCCGTCACGGAACAGGCGCTCGGTCGCAAGCGGGATCGAGGCAGCAGAGGTGTTTCCGGAGTCGACAATGTCGCGCCCCACCGCGACGTGCGCGGGCAGGCCGATCTGCTTGATCATCTGGTCGATGATCCGCAAGTTTGCCTGGTGGGGGATGAAAGCGGAGATGTCGTCCACTGTGAGCCCCGCGGCTGAGATGGCCTCCAGAGCAACGGGGGCCATCTTGAACGATGCCCACTTGAAGACCGAGGGTCCCTCCTGGAACAGCGTCGGGAATGGAACATCTGGGTTGTCGCGCACGTCCAACCAGGACGAAGTCTGCCGGATGAGGTGAGCCGCTGAGCCGTCTGAGCCCCACACCGTCGGGCCAATACCGGGGAAATCGGAGGCTCCAATAACCACTGCGCCTGCGGCATCACCGAGCAAATAGGAGATCGAGCGGTCGGCGGGATCAACGAAGTCGCTCATTTTCTCCGCGCCGATGACGAGGACATTGCGCGCGGACCCGGCTCGCACGAGCGCGTCAGCCTGGCCGATGCCGTAGCAATAACCAGCACAAGCGGCGGAGATGTCGAACGCCGCGGCGTGGATACCGAGGCGGTCGGCCAGTACAGGGGCGCCGCCCGGCGTCATGTGGGGATAGGTGATGGTCGACAGGATGACCGTGTCAATCTCATCGGCGTTGATCCGGGCGTTTGCAATCGCTTCGCGAGCGGCGTGCTCCGCCAAGTCGAGCAGCGACGTGCCCTTATTGGCACGCACCCGAGTCGCGATTCCGGTCATCTTGCGGATCCACTCGTCAGACGAATCGATCGCACCGACGATGTCGTCGTTGGGGACTAAGTTCTCGCCGCGGAAGACGCCGAGCCCAAGAATGCGTGAGAACTCCGGTCCTCGCTTGATAGACATAGTGGTCACGCGTGAGCCTCCAGGAGTTCGCGGGCTGCGTCCAGATCGTCGGGTGATTTGAGGGCAACCGCAGGGATGCCCTTCATCGATCGTTTGGCGAGGCCGGTAAGGACTCCGCCTGGGGCAACCTCAATAATCGCGGTTACACCCATGTCCAGCATCGTCTGCTGGCACAGGTCCCAGCGTACTGGGTTAGCGACCTGCGAAACTAGCCGGGCGAGTACATGCGCGCCCAGCGTCACTGGTGCACCGTCAGCGTTGGAGATCAGCACCTCGGCTACGTCATGGGCCTGAACCGATGCGGCGGCCGCAGCGAGCGCGGCAACGGCGGGCTGCATCGTTTGCGTGTGGAAGGCTCCGGCGACCTGTAGTTCGATAACGCGGGCTCGTGTCGGAGGAGATGCTACGAGCGCCGCTATGGCGCTCTTGGAGCCTGCGGCGACCACTTGGCCGCCACCGTTCATGTTTGCAGCGGTGAGCCCGTGGGACGCAAGTGCGGCGAGCACCTCGTCGGGGTTTCCGCCAAGCACTGCGGCCATCGACGTGGGATCGGCTGCTGCTGCCGCATGCGCCATTGCCCGAGCTCGTACCGTCACTAGGCGCAGGGCGTCGGCGTCTGAGATCGCGCCTGCAAGGGCAGCGGCCCCGAATTCTCCGACGCTATGCCCTGCGGCTACAGCAGGAACGGCGTCTGACAGCACTTCACGGGCCGTGGCGAGCGCCATAGCGACGAGCAGTGGTTGCGCGACCGCGGTGTCGCGGATTGTGTCAGCATCGGACGTTGTGCCGTGAGTGATCAGGTCAATATTTGTGGCTTCCGACAACGCGCCGAGCCGTTCAGCGACGGAGGGAAAGTCGAGCCAGGGGCGGAGCATTCCAGGAGTCTGGGCGCCCTGGCCGGGGCAGAGAACGGCAATCATGTTCCTAGCGTGCCTTATGATTGCCCGAAACGTGTACGTCACGCTCACTGATTCGAGGTGCACCGATTGTGTGGAACCTACAAAGAGGCGTGGCTTGCGTCCCGCAGTCGGCCGAGGGCAAATGCGGTTTCAAGCACGTGCGCGTCGCGGGTCGTTAGCACGTTCCAGCCAGTGAGTTCGGAGACCTTCTTGAGGCGGTACCGCACGGTGTTGGCGTGCACAAACATCAAACGCGAAGACAGCTCGAGCGACCGACCGCAGTCGAGGAAAGTCGCCACCGTCTCCTTGAGCGCGCCGCCGGCCTTCACGATCGGGTCGTAGGCCACCGCGATGAGCCGCTCGCGTGCGATGGCGTCGCCCACAAGCACCCGCTCAGGCAGCAGGTCGTCAGCATTGACCGGGCGCGGAGACAATGCCCATGCCGGAGCCGCCAGTACTCCGGAAAAAGCGGCGCGCGTGGAGCGTGCGACCTCGACAAGCGTGACTGCTGCGGGCCCGACGACCACGGGGCCGCCCCCAAAACTAGGTAGCAAATGCTGTGTCAGTTCGGGAAGCTCGATGTCGGAGCGGGCGATGACAACCAGGTCATCTCCGTGAATCCCCACCAGGGCTCCGGGGGCAGCGCGCCGGATTGAGCGACGCAGTTCAGCGGATTGGACCTCGCCGAGTGTGCCATTTGTGAGTCCGACGATCACCAGCGTGGGCCCGGGCTTCCAGCCAAGTGCGGCCGCGCGACTGGGAAGATCCTCGTCAACCTCACCACGTACCAGTGCGTCGACGACAAGGGCCTCAAGGCGGGCGTCCCAGGCCCCGCGGGTCTCTGCCGCGCGGGCATAGACCTCTGCGGCGCTAAAGGCGATCTCACGGGAGTAGCGCAGGATAGCCTCGCGCAATTCTTGCTCGGACCCGGGGCTCGCAAACTCATCGCAATGGTCTTCAACGACCTGCACTACCGTGCGCACGATTCCCAGGGTGTGTTGCAAGGAGATGGACCGGGTGAGTTCCGGCGGAGCCGCCGCAAATACTTCGGCCGCACTGCGGTAACTCTGGGTGGGATCGGCGTACCACTGCACAAATGAGTTGATGCCAGCCTGAGCGACGGTGCCGACCCAGGAACGCTCCTGTGCCGGTAGGTCGCGGAACCACCGATACTCCGTGTCGAGGCTGGTGATCGCAGCCGTCGAGAGCTTGCCAGTGCCTGCGCGAAGCCGCTTGAGCGTGTCCTGCCGCGTGTCTGTCGGTGCCATGTCCACAGCATAGTTGGACATTGTGTGGACACCACAAGCACGTGCCCCCAGAACGGGGGGCAATATCGGTGACCTCAAGCGGCTAACCGGACAAATCGGGTGTACGAGGAGCGGGATTGCTGTGGAAAACCTCAGAACACGGTTGGACGGCACACGCGTGTTGTGAACGTTCTATCGCCGCGTGTCTCCGGTTTTCCGAACAAGGAAAGTAAGTACTTCGCGCGCGCGAGTCTCTTAGGTTGAGTAGCGTAGAAGGAAACAAGGAGGTAGAGCATGCGAGCACAGCCCAAACCCATGAGTGGTGCGGTGATCGGATTCTTCTTTGGCGTCGTGGCGGTAGCGCTGCTGTGGCAGCTCGGTGTGTTACCCCCCGACCGCCTGGTGCTCTTTGGGATCGTCGCAGTCACAACGATGGCGACGACCATCCTGCTTACCCAGCGCTTCGCGTTGGTTCCCAAGCGTTTTGTGTTCTTAGTGATCCTGGCCTCCTTGATGGGAGGGGTCGCGTTGACGGGCATTCCCGAATCCGTCGGTGGCGGCTCTCTGTCCGATGGGTGCACGCTCGAGGCCAGCTCGTCCCAAAGCGACGCCACCACACCCGGACAAACAAGCGCGACCGACCCCTTTTCGGCACGCCCAGATGACACAATCGCCTGGAGCGCTGCGTCAGACCAGGTGCTGACCGACTGGTCGAGCGCGGCCGGCATGAGCATCGGTGGGTTCAATATCCGTCTGTGGAACGGCACGACGCCCAACGCTGAGGGAATAGACCGGTACAGCGGCTCAATGGACGTCGCGACGCTCGTTGATGATCTGCGCAATGCCAGCGGACTCGAGTTGACGGGGATCTATCACGGGTTTGGCTACATCCATGCAACGGAGGGCGACTGTAATGCTGATGCCTACGTTTTGGTCGCTCCCCAGACCATGTTTGATACCCCGTTGCTTATCGGTCTATGGGCTTTAGGGGCGATCCTCTTCATAGTGATCATCGTTCTGGCGATTCGCGTGCGACGCTCCATCTCTAGGGATGATCGGCTTCGTCACACGACGCCTACGACAGCAATGGCGGGCCCGGGCACCACTACTGACGCGCCGGCACCTGTGAGTGCATTGCCGGCCGAATTGCCGGTGACAGCCGGTCAGGGCGGTGAAGCGCGCGACTCTAAGAAGCCGGAACCCGAGCGCAACGCGCCAGACTCGCGGGTGACCGCGGCCGACGCGGATGCCGATGCGGACGCGGATGCCGACGCGGATGCCGATGCGGATGCGGATGCGGATGCGGATGCGGACGCGGATGCGGATGCGGATGCGGATGCCGAGCACCCGGACGCGGGGGAGCCAGATACCGAGCTCCCCCCCGGACCACGGCGATAATAGGGACCGCTAGGACGCGTGGCCTAAACGGGAGAAGGCCCCGACTCCTGATGGAGTCGGGGCCTTCTCCCGTTTAAGGGAGTCGAGTTATGCGTCGCCTCCGGCGTTGCCGGACGTTCCCTTGCTGGGGTCGTGAAGTTCATAGCGCTCGATAGCGGCAGCCGTGGTGCCTTCGGCGACCTGGCCCTTGCGTTCCAGCAACTGCAGCGCCTTAACTGCCATCGACGGACCGTCAATGTGGAAGTAGCGGCGTGCCGCCGCGCGAGTGTCGGAGAAGCCGAAGCCGTCCGCACCAAGCGTTGCGTACTCGCCGGGCACCCAGGCGCGGATCTGATCGGGAATCAGGTGGTCGTAGTCGGAGGTCGCGATGAACGGACCTTCGGCTCCCTGGAGCTTCTGTGTGAGGTACGGAATCTGCTGGCCGTTCTGTGGGTGCAAGAACGAGGCCTCGTCGGCGGCGAGCGCGTCGCGACGCAACTCGTTCCAGGACGTCACCGACCACACGTCGGCGCGGACGCCGTAGTGGGCACTGAGCAATTCTTGGGCCTCGAGCGCCCACGGCACCCCAACGCCTGAGGCGAGCAGTTGGACACGGGGTCCCTCGCCCTCGGCGCCCTCGGCGACCTGGTAGATGCCCTTGAGGATGCCCTCGACGTCAACATTTTCCGGCTCGGCAGGCTGCTGAATCGGCTCGTTGTACACCGTGAGGTAGTACATGACGTTCGGGTCGCGGTCGTCGACGCCGTACATCCGCTGGATGCCGTCCTTGACGATGTGGCGGATCTCGTAACCAAAAGCGGGGTCGTACTGCACCACGGCGGTGTTGGTCGCCGCCAGGATCGGGGAGTGTCCATCGCCGTGCTGGAGACCCTCGCCAGCGAGCGTGGTACGCCCGGCGGTGGCGCCGATGATGAAACCACGGGTGAGCTGGTCGCCCGCGGCCCAGAACTGGTCGCCAGTGCGCTGGAAGCCGAACATCGAATAGAAGATGTAGAACGGAACCATCGGCACGCCGTGCGTGGAGTACGAGGTGCCAACGGCCTGGAATGCTGCAGCCGATCCAGCCTCGTTAATGCCCGTGTGCATGATTTGGCCTTGCTCGGACTCCTTGTAGCTCAGCATGAGCTCGCGGTCGACCGGCAGGTAGTTCTGGCCCTTGGTGTTAAAGATCTTCGCCGACGGGAAGATAGCGTCAAGCCCAAAGGTGCGGGCCTCATCGGGAATAATCGGGACGATTCGGTGGCCGAATTCCTTGTCACGGACTAGGTCCTTAAACAGGCGAACGAAGGCCTGTGTGGTAGCAACCTGCTGCTTACCCGAACCCTTGGCGAGTAGGTCATATGCCTTGGGGTCCGGCATTACGATTTCAGTCTTGGGGTCGCGGCGCTCGGGCACAAAACCGCCAAGTTCCTTGCGGCGGTTCAGCATGTAGGCGATCGCCGGGTCGGAAGGATCGGGGCGGTAGTACGGCGGGTTGTATGGGTCTGCCTCGAGCTCTTCGTCCGTTAACGGAATGTCGAAGGTGTCCCGTAGCACCTTGAGGTCTGCTGCGGCGAGCTTCTTCATCTGGTGGGTTGAGTTGCGGGCGGCAAAGTTCGCGCCCAAGCCGTAACCCTTAATGGTCTTAGCGAGAATGACAGTCGGCTTGCCGTTGCCCTCCATCGACTTAGCGTAGGCCGCGTACAGCTTGCTGTAGTCGTGGCCGCCGCGCTTGAGCGCCCAGATCTCGTCGTCCGTCATGTCCTTGACGAGTTCCTTCGCGCGGGGGTCGCCGCCAAAGAACTGATCACGGATGAACGCGCCGGACTCGGCCCGGAACGTCTGGAAGTCGCCGTCGGGCACGGTGTTCATCAGGTTGACAAGCGCGCCGTCGTCATCGCGCTCGAGCAGCGGATCCCAGTTACGGCCCCATACCACCTTGAGGACGTTCCATCCCGCACCGCGGAAGTACGCCTCGAGTTCCTGAATGATCTTGCCATTACCGCGCACAGGGCCGTCTAGGCGCTGCAGGTTGCAGTTCACGACGAAAGTGAGGTTGTCGAGCCCTTGGTTAGCGGCCAGCTGAAGCATGCCGCGGCTCTCCGGCTCGTCCATTTCGCCATCGCCTAGGTACGCCCACACGTGCTGCTGCGAGGTGTCCTTGATGTCACGAAGTTGGAGATAGCGGTTAGTCCAGGCCTGGTAAATAGCCGATGCGGGGCCAAGGCCCATCGAGACAGTGGGGAATTCCCACAACTCGGGCATCAGTCGCGGGTGGGGATAGGACGATAGTCCGCGGCCCGGAGCTGACTTCTCCTGGCGGAACGAGTCGAGGTCCTCTTCGGTCATGCGTCCCTCGACGAATGCTCGGGCGTAGACACCAGGAGCTGCGTGGCCCTGGAAGTAGATCTGGTCGCCTCCACCCGGGTGGTCCTTGCCGCGGAAGAAGTGGTTGAGACCGACTTCGTAAAGGGTCGCAACGGAGGCGTAAGAAGAAATGTGACCGCCGACGCCCTTGCCGTTTGCCTGCGCGCGCGTCACCATGACGGCAGCGTTCCAGCGGATCCATCCGCGGTAACGGCGTTCAATTGCCTCATCGCCCGGGAACTCAGGCTCGTCCTCGTAGTGAATCGTGTTCACGTAAGGGGTATTAAGGCTGAGGGGGATGCTCAACTGACGCTGAGCAGCACGCTCAAGCATCTGGTCCAAGATGAATTCCGCGCGGCCCTCGCCGTTCGTTTCGATCAATCCTTCGAGCGATTCGAGCCATTCGTTCGTCTCGTTCGGATCCTTGTCAACGTCGCCGTGTGATGCCACCGGGGGCCTTCCTGCCGGGCGCGGGGTAGTGCGCCAATGAGTCTATGTGGGCGTATCGGGTCTGCCGCCTCTTTGAACATTCTTGTCACATTGCGGGCGAATGTCACGCCAGCGCACCACTGTCTGAAGCATTGAGCGCGACGATGCGACTTATCACTCGCCGTTGCACGGGGTGCTCTGGTGCCTCTACTCTGGTCGCAGGCGCACGTGGAGGCGTCACCCCCAACAGTTAAGGAGCGACGCCGCCGTGGCGACACAGGAGGACGCGACAACCGTCGACGAGACGATGATCGCAAGGTTTGGTCTTGAAAAGGGACACATCATCCAGGAGTTTGGCTACGAGGACGATGTGGACGAGAGCCTTCGCGAAGGCATCGAGACCGCGACATCAGAGGCCATCGTCTTTGAGGACCACGGGGACGTCACAGACGGCGTGCTGGTGTGGTTCCGCGAAGGTGACGAGGACCTCGCGGACCTCCTCATGGACGCGCAGGCATTGCTCGACGACGGAGGCTCGATGTGGGTTCTGACGCCCAAGGCGGGGCTTCCCGGTCACGTCGAGCCACGCATCATCGGTGAATCGGCATCGCTCGCAGGCCTGCACGCTACGTCGACGTTTGTGGTCGGCGAGGCGTGGTCTGCCACCCAGCTCGGGGAAAAGGGCCGCTCCAAGTGACCGAAGCCGCTGACGGTACTGCAGCGGAGATCGCCGAGGCTCGCATGATGCACGTCCAGGCACAACCCCTTCTTGGCGATCCTGCACCTGCTTTTAGCCTGCTGGACCAGCACGGCCGCACCATGACGCTTGAGAGTTTCCGTGGCGTCGCCGCCCTGCTGATCTTTATCCCCTTCGCGTTTTCAGACACGTGTACGAATGAACTGGTGGATTTGCGCGGTGCCGCAGACCTGCTGGGCAGCGACGAGGTCAAGGTTGTGGTGATTTCGTGCGACTCGATTTACACGCTTAAGGCGTGGGCCGACTCTCACTCGTACGACGGCGGGATCCTGGCGGATTTCTGGCCCCACGGGGAGGCGGCACGTGCGTACGGTGTCTTCAACACGGACAAGGGCCTGGCAAACCGAGGCTCGTTCCTGATCGACGCAGGCGGCATCGTGCGGTGGGCGATCGTCAGTCCCATGGGGCAGCCCCGCGACCTGGATGACTATCGGGCGGCGCTGCCGCTAGCGCGACAACCGTCCTAACCGGCACGTCGATTACTGATTCGGGGCCAGTTGGGCCACAATAGTTACGCCTGAAGAGGCGAGGGGCCCTTAGCTCAGTTGGTTAGAGCACTGCGTTTACACCGCAGGTGTCATCGGTTCGAGTCCGGTAGGGCCCACCCAGTCGGAGGGAAAGGGTCGCTGTGTTGACGAAGAGAGCGACGCCAACCAAGTACGACCACTACGCAAAGTGGACCGATGCGCCAATGCTGGTATTGGCACTCGTGTTCCTGGTGGTGTGGTCTGCGCGCATTATCGGCAGCGACACGCTTCCTAGTTCAGTTCGTGCCACGCTCCTCAGCGTGCAGGGCCTCATTTGGATCGCTTTCATCGTAGACATCGTGGTGCGCACAGTGCTGTCGGAGAAGTCCTGGCGATACCTCTGGACCCACCCTCTAGACGTCATAGCGGTGTTGATCCCTGCGGCGCGGCCGCTCAAGATTTTGTCGATCTTTACTCAGGGCACGATGCTGGCTTCCCGCAAGGGCGCGGTCAAGACAACCCAAGCAGTGGTGCTGTCGGTCATCCTGTTGATTTGGCTTGGAGCCGTGTCAGTCCTGAGCGCGGAGCGTGGCGCTGCCGGCGCGCAAATCGTGAACTTTGGCGACGCGATCTGGTGGGCACTCGTCACGATGACCACCGTGGGTTACGGCGACTTCGCACCGATCACCACCGAGGGCAGAGTTATCGCGACGGTGCTGATGTTGCTGGGTATCGCCCTGATTGGCGTCGTGACAGCATCGGTCGCGGCGTGGTTCGTAAGCCTGACCTCTCCGGATGACGCTCAAGAAGACGCTGACCGCGCTGACCGCGCGAGCGACCTGTCCCACCGAGTAGTTGAGCTCGAAGCCAAGATTGACCGCCTGCTCGAAATCCAGGACGTGAAGCCCGCAAACGAACGAACTCGACGCGAGGATTAGGTCCCTACATTGCTGCAACCGCGGCGCGGACCAGCCAGTCACCGGGGCGAGCATGGACACAGTAGCGTTGTAGCCATGACAACCGTCGCGGATGTAATCGAAGTTCTTGAGGCTCGGTTCCCGCTCGCGCCCGCAGAGGACTGGGATGTCAACGGCCTCGCGGTGGGGGATAGAAATGCCCCCGTCACGCGCGTCCTTTTTGCTGTCGATCCCACGATGGCCGTCGTTGAAGAGGCGCTCGAGGCAGGCGTGGACATGCTGGTGACCCACCACCCGCTGATGCTCCGTGGCGTCACCTCTGTCGCTACTGACAGCTCCAAGGGCGCCGTCGTGCATCGGCTCATCGCTGGTGGGTGCGCGCTCTACAACGCCCACACCAATGCTGATGTGGCCGCAGGCGGAGTCGCAGAGGCGCTCGCGCACGCCCTTGGCGTCGTCGATGTGGTGCCGCTCGTGCCCTCGGCGTTTGACGCGTCCATTGGGGCCGGACGGGTGGGACACCTTTCCAGGCCGATGACCCTGCGCGCATTTACCGATCACGTCGCCCAAGCGTTACCCGCCACCGCGCACGGGGTCCGCATCGCCGGCGATCTGGACGCCCAGGTACACAAGGTCGCAGTCATGGGCGGCTCGGGAGACTCGTTCCTTGGAGCCGCGCGCGACGCCCACGCCGATGTGTACGTCACCGCAGACCTCCGTCACCACCCGGCCTCGGACGCGCGTGAGCTCGCGGATCTGTCCGACGGTAAACCCTTCCTCGTTGACGTGGCACACTTCGCATCGGAATGGTCGTGGCTCGCCGCGGCCGCAGAGGGCGTCGCAGACGCCACCGGAATCGATACCATCGTCAGCACCCTGAACACCGACCCCTGGACTGCGCGCGCAGGCGCCTGATCCTCTAGGAGACACATCGTGCCCACCGCACCCGCAGCAGATCAGAAGCGCATTCTGGCCGTCCAGGACGCCGACACTCGTGCTCAACAGGCGCGCCATCGCCGCGATCACCACCCCCTGATCTCTCAGATTGACGAACTTTTGGGCCGTGCACTGGACCTCGACGAGGAGCACATCGCGCGAGGCACTGAGGTGAGCGATCTCAGGCGTGAGGTCGCAAAGGCGGAGGACGACGTCCTGTCGGTGCGCTCGCGCGCTGACCGCGACAACAAGCGACTCGAATCGGGTCAGGGAACTTCCAAGGATCTGCAGGCGCTCCAAAGTGAGTTGGAAGTCCTCACTCGCCGCCAGGATGCTCTTGAAGAGGTAGAGATGGAAATCATGCAGCGCCTCGAGGACGCACAAAAGGCGCAGACGGACTCCAAAGATCAGTACGACGCCATCATGAAGCAGGTCGACGATCTCAAGGCTCAGCAGGCCGTTGACTTCCGCGTGATCGAATCCGAGTTGGTCGCGATCCAGGCCGAGCGTGAGAAGGCCATCGATGGCCTCGACGCAACGTTGGTTGCGCTGTACGAGAAGATCAGCGCGCAGTACGGCGGCATCGGCGCTGCTGCACTCATTCGTGGCACTTGCCAGGGTTGCAACATGACGCTGAACAGCGGTGAGCTCGCCCGCATTGAGGGTGCTGCATCCAATGAGGTGGTGCGTTGCGAGGAGTGCGGTCGCATCCTGGTGCGTGGGACCAACGCGTGAACGAGTCGCGCAAGCGTGACACCGCGATCAAGCCCGCGGGCGATCGCGGCACCCCTTTGCTCAAGGGCTCCGGCGCTGACTTGGTGAGTTCGCTGACTCTGGTGTTGGTACGCCACGGGGTGACCGACATGACAGTTGCACAACGGCTGTCGGGGTCGGGTGTGCCCGGACCGCACTTAAACCTTGCCGGCCGGATTCAAGCAGCCAAGGCCGCCGATGCCATCTATCGCATCGGCCGTAGTACCTGGGACACCGTGCCAAAGGTCAGCCGTATCATCGCCTCTCCCATGAATCGCACCCAAGACACCGGCGGCGCACTGGGTCGCAGAATGGGCCTTCACGTGGAAACCGAATCGCGTCTCAAGGAAATCGATTTCGGTGGTTGGGAAGGGCTGACCGGTGATGAGATCGCCGAGCAGCACGGCGACGCCATCCATCTATGGCGCTTTGGCGAACTCGACGCGCCGGACGGAGAGTCATTTCCCGACGTCGGGCGGCGGATGGATGCGCTGCTGGTCGATTTGGCCAGCGAGCACGCAGACAAGTGCCGCTCTGGTGATGACGTCGCACGCGCATATGCGCTGACTACCCACGCTGTGGCAATCAAGTCGTGTGTAGGTGTCTCCATGGGTGTTGACGAGCGCATGTGGGGCAGCATGTGGCCGTCTCCCGCCTCGCTCACCCTGCTTCAACTGCGTGTCACTGGCAGCGGTCAGATCGCGGAGCGGCATCTGATGTGCCTGGGCGCACCGGTCGAATAGTTTTTGGTCGAGCAGTCCCGCGACTTACGTTGCCTGGAAGGCAACATCCCGGCGCCGATAGCCGACAAATCCGACTGCTGTGAGTGCCAACGTGATCACAGTGAGCCAGGCGACGGACCAATAGTTTGCGTCCTCGGCCAGCACGTTGGGCACGTGGTAGAGCGGACTGATGGCAAGCACCCAGTCCCAAAGGTTGAGGGTGGGGCCGATGATGGTCAATGCAAACATTGCGATGACGCCTATGTACGCGGCGATCTTTACCTTGGGACGCGCACCAATCACGGCAACAGCTAAGGCCACCAGGATCCACAGTGCGGGGACAGTGACGAGCGTTTGCCACACTACGTCGATTACCTTCAAGGGGGCATCGCCAAGAGTCGCCGTCACGCCGAGCAGGGTTCCCCCCAGCATGAGTGCGACCGTCGTGCCGAGGTAGGCAACGCCCACGTGACTCCCGTAGAGGCGGATGCGGGTCAGGGCTCCTGCGAGCAGCGGCTCGGTGCGGTATTGAGTCTCCTCCGCGAAAGCGCGCAACATGACCTGCACTCCGGCGGAACCCGCCAGGATGGTGAGGATTCCAAGAAAGCTCATCAGGAACGTCAGCACGACCTGATCGGGACTGCCACCGGCGGATGATCCAAAAATCTTTCCGACATTGGGGTTTTCAAGGAACACGTCGAGAATCGATGAACCTACCATTCCGAGTACGCTTCCCAGCACCGCAAACGCGACAACCCATCCGATGATCGCTCCGCGGTGAAGACGCCAGGCGAGGCCCCCGGCCGATGCAACGGCTCCGGCGCGCGCGGGCCCGGGTTGGGGAGAGATCATGCCTTGGCCAAAGTCACGCTTGCCCTCGAGCTGCACTGCCACCGCAGCGAACACGACCCCAAGCGCGAGAACCCACGCCAAGGGCCACAGGTTGTTTTCAGTGCCGGGAGCGACCTTCTGGATCCACCCCAAGGGAGTCCACCACAGGGCCCATTCAGCATTGGGTGCTGAGTCAGCGACCCCGCGAAGGAGGTAGAACACCCCTAGCGTGGTCACGGCCAATGCGTTTGCCGTCTGTGCAAAGGAACCGAGTTGCGAGGTCAACGCGCCGAGCGCAGCAAACATGATTCCTGCCGCAGCGAAGCTCAACCCCATGACGGCTGACGTGGCGGCGTCGCCACCGCTTGCGATCATCGCCAGGAACCCTACGAGCCCGAGCGCCACGGATGCGATCGTGGCAACCGCCAGCGCCGCGGCAAGGCGGGCATGGCGGCCCACCACGCTTGACGCGATGAGTTCCGCCTGACCGGAGTCCTCGTTTCCACGTGCGTTACGCGTGACGATGAAGATCGCCATGAGTCCCGCAAAGGTGCAGGTGAGTTGCAGCGAGCGCCACACATTGAACCCGTCCGCAGTCGACAGATCCTCCGCCTTCCCAAAAATGAGCGAGAATGCGGGATTGGTAGTGATCGCCTGCTGTAGCGATTGAGCTGCGTCAGGGTTGTCGAATACCACTGCATAGGCGATGAACGAGGTGACGGCCAACAGCACGGTGACGGCGATCCACGGAGCGACGGACACCCGATCCTGTTTTAGCTCGACAACTGCCAGCGCGCGGGTGCCGGTCATCACCGCGCTCATGCCGCAGTCTTGTCCTTGGTAGCAGCAATACCCGCGTCGTTGTTATACAGACGCAGGAACAGGTCTTCAAGGGAGGGTGGAGACACCTGCAGTGTGGAGATCCGCGCACGCGCCAGGAACGCGGTCGCATCGCTCAGGTGCGCGGCATCCACTGCAAAGGACACCGTGCCCCCGTCAACGATGACGTCGCTGATGCCCGGAATGCGCTCGAGGCCATCTGGCACTGCGTCTAGCGTTGCGTGGACGGAGGTGCGCGTTTGTGCGCGCATCTGATCGAGGGTGCCCGATTCCACGATGGTGCCTTGGCGAATGATGCTGATGCGATCAGCGAGCGCCTCCACCTCGCTCATGATGTGGCTGGACAGCAAGATCGTGCGGCCCTTGGCCTTCTCTGCGGCGATCTCGCTCTGGAAGACTTCCTCCATAAGCGGGTCTAGTCCCGAGGTGGGTTCGTCGAGGATCAGTAGCTCGACGTCGGACGCAAGCGCCGCGACAATCGCCACCTTCTGCCTATTGCCCTTGGAGTAGGTGCGGCTGCGCTTGGTCGCGTCGAGCTCGAATCGGTCCAGCAAATGCGCGCGGCGTTTCTCGTCCAAGCCTCCGCGCAACTTGCTAATCAGGTCGATCGCCTCCCCGCCTGTGAGTGAGGGCCAGAGGCTAACGTCGCCGGGGACATAAGCGAGGCGCCGATGCAGGCTGACGACGTCTTTCCAGGGGTCGCCACCCAAAAGGGTTGCGGTGCCGCCGTTGGACTTTAGCAGCCCCAATAGGAACCGGATTGTCGTAGATTTGCCGGCACCGTTGGGGCCAAGAAAGCCGTGGACTTCGCCGGGAGGTACCTGTAGCGTCAAATCGTCGAGTGCTCTAAACCGGCCGTAATTCTTGATCAGGCGCTGGATATCGATGGCGTAGTCCATGTGAATCACCCTAGCCCCAGGCGATCAGGCGATCAGAGGGTGCCGGGCGCTACGGCGCCGGACGATGTGCCGCGGGGGGATAGTCGAGTGCGCTCCGAGTGTGCGATCCGGCGATCACGAGAGTGAGCTCGTCGGGACCCTTTGCATTCGCCACCAGCGCCACGTCCACGAGCCCGTCACCGATCATCCCGGCCGCAGCATCGGCGAGGTCCTGCGCGTCCTGTGGCACGGCATCGGCCGCGACGAGGCGCGCTGCGAGCAAACCACGTGTGTGCTTAGCCATGTGTGAAACGACGGCGCGTTTTCCGTTCAGTTCGCGCATCACCTTGACGGTGACCCACGGAGCATCGGCCGGTCGCCACGCGGCGACGTAGGAACTACTGCGGCAATCGACCACTAGGCCGCCATCAGCATCGGCCGAAAGCGGCGCAACGAGGTGCGTGCGCCAAAACGACGCAAGGCGGCCGATGCGGCCCAGGCTTGTCGCCATCGACAGCCGATACGCGGGGATCAGGTCGCCGGGGGACAGGGCGCCCCACACCGCGGAGACGATGCGAACGCGTTGCCTCGCCCGCGCCATCATCGCCTCGTCCCAGCTTGCCATCCGGGCCGCGTCGTACAGGACGCCACTGTAAACCTGTGCGGCGGTTGCGGCGGGGTTGGACCACAGTGTGGTGTTGTAAGCGACATCGCCCGCGAGGCTGGCGCCTACGTCCAGCGCGCTCATGGCGTTGCGCTGACCACTGACCTTGATGAGCGCTTCGCCTACGCGCCAGCGAGCGGCGGTGAGTTCCGGGTGACTCAGGGTGGGGAGGTCGACGGGAGCGCCGACAGGCGGGGGAGTCTTGCCCTCGGAGGGCGGAAGCAGCACAAGCACGGGCTACACCCTATGCTGGTCGGGCGGATGAGTTGGCCAGGCGGTCGCGTTGCTCAGCAATGAGCACCGAGGAACGTCCGGGCTCCGTAGAGCAGGGTGGTGGCCAACAGCCACCCGGGGCGACCCGCGGGACAGTGCCACAGAAAATAACCGCCTCGCAAGAGGTAAGGGTGAAAAGGTGAGGTAAGAGCTCACCGCGATGCTGGTGACAGTGTCGGTCAAGGTAAACCCCACCCGGAGCAAGACCAGACAGGATACGTTTGAGGGCTGCTCGCCCGAGTATCTGGGTAGGTTGCTAGAGGCGTGCGGCAACGTACGTCGTAGATGGATGACCGCCCCCGTGCTCTAAGCACGGCGACAAAACCCGGCGTATCGGCCAACTCATCCGCCCTTCACGCGTCACCGCGCGACGCACAATTGACATTCTAGTTTGCTGGAATGTTTAACGTAGGGGCGATCTGCGTTTACGAGGAAGCATCCGTGGCACACCAGCACCCGCATGAAACCGCGAGCGACACGCCAGGCGACTCGCAGGACGACATGGTTATGGCCGGACACCGCTTGGATTCCTTCTTTAATCGGTACCGCAATCTTTGTGTACGGTGGGCGGCCGTTCCTGATAATGGTGAGGGAGGAGTTGAGGCAGCGCAAGCCAGGCATGATGATGCTGATCTCGCTCGCGATCTCGGTCGCGTTCCTCGCGTCAGCCGCCGCGACCCTGGGATTCGGTGAACTGGACTTCTGGTGGGAACTCGCCGGATTGATCGTCATCATGCTCCTGGGCCATTGGCTGGCGATGAAGGCGGTAGGCCAGGCTAGCAGCGCGCTGCAGGCGCTCGCGGAGTTGCTTCCGGACGATGCCTCGTCGATGAGTCGATGATCACCGGCGAGTCCCCACCCGTGGTCAGGGGCATGGGCGACAAAGTAGTGGCAAGTACGGTGGTCACCGACGGCTCGCTGCGCATCGAGGTGAATGCGACGGGTGAGGGTACGGCGCTTTCCGGCATCCAGACAATGGTGCAGGAGGCTCAAGAGTCGCATTCGGGGACCCGTCTGTTGGCCGACCGTGCTGCGGCCTGGTTGTTTTACATCGCCATGGGTGCGGCCATCCTCACCTTCGCAATCCATGCGTTCGCAGGAAATGTCTTGGGTGGTGACATCGCCGCAGTGGGCGGCCTCACACTTCTCGAAGAGGTGGGTGTTACAGCGCCCGGCAGCGTCGTGGATTGCGCGGCTTGGTGGCGAGAGAAGGGCGGCGCGGCGCTGTATCCCCGCGGCATGGACGTCGCTCTCATTGAGGGGATGCCAGGCCGACGCCGTCGCGCGCATGCTAGGCATCGACAAGGTGTTCGCACAGGTCCTGCCCGACGACAAGGACAATCCCGTGATGGCCTTACAGGAGCGTGGGAAGCGAGTCGCTTTGGTCGGCGACGGAGTGAATGACGTGCCGGCCCTGGCGTGGGCGACCGGGGGACAACGTGATCGTGATGAGCTTGTCCACGATTGTGGCCGCCGCCAACGTCCAACTGCTTCGTCGCGTGAATCTGAAGCCGTCTCAAGTCACCAGTTTACGGTACCGAGGTGGCTCTAAGTAAGCTCAGACTCCACGATGCCAAGCAGTTCCTCAGGGTCGAGCCACATCGAGGGATAGACGCCGTACCAGCGCTGAATACCTTCCGCGTCGACCAGAACGAAACCATGCCCAGGAAGGCCAGGATGCATCCCCACGCCGAGAAGGCCATACGCCTCTGAGACAGTCCCGTCATCGAGCGCGAACGGGGCCTGTACGCCAAAGCGCGCCCGTGCAGCGTTAATTTCATCCGCGGTGTTCATCACGATCGGCAAAACTGCGATCCCGGCCTCGGCGAAGCCGGGGTCTGCCTCAATCCCGGCCATCTGCGTAATGCATGAGTCGCAGCCAGCGCCCGAACTGAAGTAGAGAAGCACTGGCTCCCCGGCGTAGTCCGCCAGGGACGCGCTTTCGCCGTTACTTAGCGGCATTGTGAAGGGCGCAGCCGTCTTTGACTCGGCGACAGTCTCTGGCCGCGAGGATAACAAAGCGGCGCTGACCAAACCGGCCAGGACCAGCAAACTGACAATCCATGCCCCTCGCCGGAGGTAAATTCGTCGGCGATCCGTTCGGCGTTGCTCAGCGCGAGCCGCATCGAGTATTTTCTGCTGTTCTTTCTTCACACGGGTGGCGGAACCTGAAGTCATGGCTTATTCCTTGTCGCTGGCAGGCACTGCGGCGGCATCGTGGCAGTGGGGTTCGGGGGCCGATGAGCCGCCATCGTCGTCGTCATCGTGGGTTGTGGGGTTGTCTTTGTTGGGTCGCTTCCAGGGGAGCCTGACGTCCGTGAGAGTCGCCCACACGAAGGCTCCGGCGATCGCGACGAGTCCAATAGCCTGCACTACTTCCGGTACTGGGCTGAGGGTGCTCTGGATGGCAGCAAAGGTTTGTGTGAGCGTCCCCGAAACCCAGTCCTGCGCCGCGCTCCCGCCGGTCATTTCGGCGGAACCGGCGAGCATGATCACGCCGACGCCCATTGCGACAAACGCAACCGCGACGCCAATATTCAGGGAATTAGTGGCCAGCGTGCGCCCGGCGACTTTGATGCGCACAGGCTTGGCACGGAGGAACCGCCTCTCACCAAGTTTCGCACGGTCCCAGAACAGAGCCATGAGGAACAGCGGGAAGACCATGCCGAACACGAACGCAAGACCCAGCGCGAGGCCTCCCATCGCGGAGCCGGAAAGGACGGATAGTGTCATGACACCTGCGAGTACAGGGGCACAACAACTCGATGCGATGCCGGAGAAGACCCCCAGCGAAAAGAAGCTCGCTGAGTCGCCCCTGCTTGTGTCTGGAGTCCGCATGAACGAAGGTAGCGACCACATTCGACCAGACAGCGCGAGGGCCGCAAGCCCCATCATCATGAGGCCGCCCGCCCAGTAGATCTGCACGTGGTACTGCGCGATCGCGCCGGCAAGCATGCTTATGCCGAGAGTGACGGGCACCAACACCACGGCAAGCCCCGCCGCGAAGATGAAGGTCAGTGGCAGCAACTTCCAGCGCCGATTCTTGACTGCACCCGCCAAATAACTCGGCGCCAGGAAGACAATGCAGCAGGGCGCGAACAGTGCAACGCCGCCTGCAAAGAATGCGGCGACGAGGCTACCGGTGAAGAGTAATTCTGTTCCCATATCAGCGCGCCCTTGCCGAAGTCCGCTCTTCGAGCAACCTCACTAGCTTTTTGCGCGGCAGTCGACCGCTACTGAAGTACTCGCCGTCTACCAGTACCAATGGGTTCATCGCCGGTCGATGCTGGGCGACCAAATCGATACCCTCGGACGAATCGAGCGCCACGGTGTGGATTTGAAGGGGGTGGGTGATGGCGAGCGCCTCGAGCACTACGGCGGCGTCATCGCAAAAGTGGCAGGCCGTGCTGTGCACAAGCGTGACGACAGCGGTGGAATGCTCGGTGGTGGTCACATCGGCTCCTTGGTGGTGCGGTACCAGCCAGTGTGTCGGCGCTGCCCTACACGGAGTGTTCGCTTTTGATCAACTTTCGATGAAGCCTCGCTCGAATCGTGAGCTGCACGCGGCGATCGACGACAATGGAGGCATGCAAACTGCCCCCCTGCGCGCCCTAGTGGTCGACGACGAACCAGAGCTCGCGGATGTCGTTGTCGGCTACCTCTCTCGCGAAGGCTTTGACGTCGAGGTCTCTATTGACGGAGAGGACGCTCTGGATCGTGCACGCATTCTCGACCCCGACGTCATTGTCCTTGATCTCGGATTGCCAGGCATCGATGGCATCGAGGTCTGCCGCCAGTTGCGAACGTTTTCAGACTGCTATGTCGTGATGCTCACTGCGCGTGCTGAGGAGGTAGACATGCTCGTAGGGTTGTCCGCCGGGGCGGATGATTACGTTGTCAAGCCGTTCAGCCCGCGCGAGTTGGTTGCCCGCATCGGCGCAATGCTACGGCGCCCCCGCGCAGGTACCCCAAGGGTGGGCGAAACAACTGGTCCCGTGCTGCATGTCGGGGATATGTCCGTCGACATCAATGCGCGCGAGGTGACGCTGGCGGGCGATGCGGTCCAGTTAACGCGAACAGAGTTCGACGTGCTCGCTGTGCTAGCTGAGCGCCCATCTCATGTGATCAGCCGCAGTGCGCTACTTGAGGCAGTGTGGGGTGGTCCTTGGGTGGGCGACGAGCACGTCGTTGACGTACATGTGCTGCACCTTCGTCAGAAGCTCGGCGACTCCGCGGAACTCCAAAGATATGTGAGGACGGTGCGCGGTGTTGGGTATCGGATAGGCGCGGGCGGATGAGTGGAGGGCGCCGCGCCGGACTCGGTCCGCGGTTGCTGGTCGCAATTGCGGCGGTGCTAGGTACCGCTGGTTTCACGACGTGGCTTGTGGCTGGCGCAATTGGGCCTTCGGTCTTTCGTGATCACTTGGCGGGGGCTCCAGATGGCAAAGGAGTGGACGCAGTTGCCCACGCCGAGAATGCGTTTTCCGAGGCGAGTGCCATTGCACTCGCTGTGGGCCTCACCCTAGGTGCTGTGGCCGCTCTCACTATTAGTGCGTTGGTGGCGCGGCGCGTCGGTGCATCGCTCGTGTCGCTGGCGCGGGCAGTGAGGGAGATCGCGGGTGGTCGGCTCGATGCTCGTGTTCCAAGTTTGGCGATGGGCCCCGAGTTCGATGACCTTACGAGAGCGTTCAACCAGATGGCGGGAAGGCTCGAGGCGAGCGAGCGCCTGCGGCACCGCCTGCTTTCCGATGTCGCACACGAACTGCGCACCCCCGTGGCGGCTATGAACGCGAATCTGGAGAGCCTTGAGGACGGCGTGACTGTGTTCGGTCCTGAAACCATCACACTATTGCGCCGCCAGGGGGCGCGCCTCACTCGGCTTTCCGAGGACCTGGCTGCTGTCACGCGCGCGCAGAGCGGGGAACTCGCTTTCAACTTCGGGCCCGTGAGCACCGGTGAGTTGCTGAGCTTCGCTTACCTTGTGGCCAAAGACCGTGCGGAGCGGGCTGGCGTTGACCTGGTGCTCACGATCGGTCATGACTTGCCCATCCTGCATGGCGATGCTGATCGCTTGGCGCAAGTCTTGGGAAATTTGGTCGACAACGCGCTCAGGCACTCCGATATGGGCGGAAAAGTGGTGCTGTCTGGCGCCGTGGCGTCCGATTCGGGCGGTGGTGGTGTGGAACTTACGGTTCAAGATGATGGTGAAGGGATTGCAGTTGAACACCTGCCGTACATCTTCGATCGTTTCTACCGCGTCGACTCAGCCCGTGATCGCGCGCGCGGAGGATCGGGTATCGGGCTTGCGATCGCGAAGGCACTTGTGGAGGCGCATGATGGCCGCATCACCGCCCAGAGCGACGGACCCGGTACCGGGTCCACCTTTACTGTGACACTCCCTACTGGAGTCGCGCAGGCCTCGACGACGAAGACCGGGCAGTAATGGGCGGTACGTCGGTTCGATAGAGCGGGTTACGAGTCGTAGGCGCCAGCGGAGTACGTCAGCTCGTAACTGTGGCTGTAGATCTCAACGATGTTGCCGAAAGGGTCTTCGCAGTAGACCATGCGGTATGGCTTCTCACCAGGGAAGTAGTAGCGCACCGGCATCCGCTGCTTGCCGCCGGCGGCAACGACTCTATCCACCAAGCCCTCGTCCTCCGTGATGGTGGTTGGCTCCATGATGACGTACCAGCCAAGGACCTTCCTGTAGAACTCGACAGCTTCCTCGAGGTCGGTGACGCTGAGCCCGATGTGCGACATTGAGCGGGGGTATACCGGTGACATCGTGAAACCTCTATGTGGTGGGTACGTCCGATCATAGGCTTGCAAACTCCGCGACCCGTGGCGTGCCAGCGGCCGAGCGAATTGCCGGGAAATATCTGAGCCAGCTGCACGTTGCACGTTGCACAGACATCACCCCCATAAAGGAATGAAGTGCACCTATGAAGGCCACCCTCATGTTCGGAGCGGGTGACGTCCGCGTCGTCGATGTACCCGATGCCAAGATCACCGCGCCGACTGACGCCGTTGTCCGTGTGGTGCGGGCGTGCATCTGCGGCTCTGACTTGCACCCGTTCCACTCGATGCCAGTTGGCGCTGAGGGTCGGCCAATGGGTCACGAGGCCATCGGCGTGGTTGAAGAAATTGGGGCGGACGTTTCTCGCATCGCGAAGGGCGAATTCGTGATCGTCCCGTTCGCCCTTGAAGACAACACATGCGTGTTCTGCGTCGACGGCGTCCACACCTCATGCGTGCACGGCAGCTTCCTCGCGGGCGGCCAGGCAGAAGCCGTGCGCGTGTCGCAAGCGGACGGCTCGCTCGTCAGGGTGCCAGGTGTGGGAGAAGACGCGGACGAGGCTGTGCTGGCATCCCTATTGACCCTGTCCGACGTCTATCTCACCGGCTGGCACGCGGCCCTGACAGGTCGCGTAGAGGCAGGCAAGATAGTCACCGTCATTGGTGATGGTGCCGTGGGGCTGTCGGCTGTGCTGTCCGCGCGCCAGATGGGCGCCCAGAAGATCATTTTGATGGGCCGTCACGAGGTGCGCACCAACCTTGGTCGGCAATGGGGTGCGACGGACGTCGTTGCCGAGCGCGGCAAGGAGGGCGTCGCCAAGGTTATGGCACTCACCGGTGGCGAGGGTAGCCACGTCGTCCTTGAAGCTGTGGGTCACATGCCCGCGTATGAGCAGGCATACGGCATCGTCCGCCCCGGTGGTGTCATTAGCCGCGTGGGCGTGCCGCAGTATGAACTTGCTCCCGTCGGATTCGGCTCGCTGTTTGGCAAGAATGTCACGCTTACCGGCGGCGTAGCGCCTGTGCGTGGTTACATCGAAGCAGCACTTCCCGATGTCCTCGAGGGGCGCATCGACCCTGGCAAGGTATTCGACGTGACTGTCGGCCTAGACGGTGTGCCGGCAGGCTACGCGGCTATGGACGCGCGCGATGCACTCAAGGTGATGGTCAACCCGAGCCTGTAATGCGGGAGCGGCTCGTGCGGCTTGTCGTCACGGCGATGACCAGGCGGATGAGCCCTCTGGGGAGAACGACTGGCGGCTATTCGGCGGACACAGGGTTCTGCTTGCGCAGATACCTACGGTCATCGTTGGCGTACGCGTAGTAGAAGCCGATCAAGAGACCACCACCTACAAAGTTCCCCACCAGCACGATGCCGATATTGGCTAGGGCAAGCCCGATGTCGATGCCGTCTTTGAGTCCCACGATCGTGAACAACACGGTGTTGGCGACCGAGTGCTCAAAGCCAACGAACGCGAACACAAAGACGCTCATAATCATGGCGAGGGACTTGGTGAAGTCGTCCTTGATGAGGCCGTTATACACCAGCATCATCGCCAAGTTGATCATGAAGTTGGCCAGAATCGCCCGCACAAAAAGGTCCGACCATCCGGTAACGCCGCTGGAGACATACGCCAGCTTGTGGTCGACGGAGAGAGCCATTTGCTCGCCGACTGCGCCATCCCCAAGACTCGACCCGAGCACTAGCACCGCGATCGCGAATCCGCCGATGATGTTGCCGGCGTAGCAAAGGATAAGGATTCGCACGGACTTGAGCCAGGTAGTGCGCCGGTAGTAGGCGCCCACCGCGACAATCATCATGTTAGATGTCAGCAATTCAGACTTGCTGAAATAGATGAACACCAAAGCGAAGCCGAACACCAGTGCGCCAACCATGCGGCCCAGGTCAGTGAAATCGCCGTCGCCGATTCCGCTGAAGGCCGCGATGACCGCGTAATAGGTGAGGTACATGATTCCGATGAGCGCGCCCGCCATCGCCGCGCGCATGAGATAGACCCTAGCGAGCCCACCGCTCATGGCGCTCTTAGTCTCTAGCGAGTCGAGCACTGTAGAGATGAAGTGTCTACCTGGGAACAACTGCCCCTGATCTGTCATAACGCTAAGGCTCTCACGGTTACGTCTCCAGTTTCGCGACTATCGAGGGATCTCTTTTGGCGGGTCGAACTCGGCGCTCAACGAGCCTCGGCGGTACTCTCGCAACGTGAGAACATCCGGCGACGATAACTCAAATGCGCAGCGCGACGTGCGGCGGCCCATGCCACCGTCGATCGCGCCGGGCAATTCTCCGCACCGACGGTCGATGATTCCGCCCAGCGACAGTACGCGTCAGCCGCGCTCGCGCGAAGCCGGGCAGCGGCCACCGGAACACGTCGCGCGCACCGAGCGGCCCGCGACTCGCACCAGCGGCGGGGAGCCGCCAAGCCTGCCCAGGAAGCGCAAGCGCCACCCCTGGCGTCGGGGCTTCCTCGTCATTGTGGGGCTACTGATTTTGTTGCTCGTGTTATTTGGAATCTGGGTGAGCGCGAATATCAACACGGTCGAGGCGCTCAGCGGCGCCCCAGCGACCGATGGCAAGACTTACCTGATCGTCGGTTCCGACTCGCGCGAAGGGTGGGAGGACGCCGACTCCACCGAGGGCGCCCGCACGGACTCGATCATGATTCTTCACAAGCCGTCCAGCGGTCCTATCGCGCTGATCAGCATTCCACGCGATTCGTATGTGTCGATCCCGGGCTACAACAAGAACAAGATCAACGCAGCGTTTTCCTTCGGCGGGCCAACGTTGCTCGTCGAGACTGTCGAGGACCTCACAGGCCTGACGATCGACGACTACTTCGAGGTTGGCTTTACGGGTGTGGCCGAGATCGTCGATGCACTTGGCGGCGTAGAGCTCTGCTACGACGACGATGTGAGTGATGAGAAGAGCGGCATGGAGTGGGAGGCAGGTTGCCACGTCGTTGGCGGCGAAGACGCTCTCGCGTTCTCTCGCATGCGCTATAGCGACCCCTTGGGCGACATCGGGCGTACGCAGCGCCAGCAGCAACTCGTCGGCGCTGTAGCAAACGAGATTCTCAGCCCGGCGACGGTCCTCAACCCGTTTGCGTTGGTTCCGGTAACCAGAGCCGGACTGGGCGCGTTCCGGGTGAGTGAAGGAACCGGGGTCTTTGACCTCGCGGGCTTCGCTTTGAACCTACGTTCAGGCTTGGGCGGCGCATCGGTCACCGGAACTCCGCCTATCAAGGACCTGGGCTACAGCGTCGACGGTGTGGGCTCGACAGTGTTGCTGGACCCGGATCAGATCGACGAGTTCTGGGACATGATCGCCGACGGCGAATACGAGCCCGGCACCGAGGTGGGCGGGATTGGTTAATTCTTCGGCTACTCTGGTCGCGCGGTGAGGCCGTTGCGCACGATACGCGGTCTCCGTACTGGCGGTCAGCGACCCTTGGCCGGCTCTGCGGATCCGAGCCCCCAGCGCACCCCCGTGGTCGCGAGGGCACCACACGTCCCGCCGATGATGCGGTTAGTTCGGGTATTGATGTTCAGGCTGTCACGAGCCCAAGTAGGCAGTAAGGCCACCGCCCCCGCGGCAATGAGGCCGTACGGCCCCCGCACGGCCCAGGGCAAGGGCGGTTCATGCAAGAGGAAGTGCGTGGTGTCGAGCGCTGCAGGCGTTACTTGCAACTCGGGTCGGTAGGACTCGAGGCACGCGGCTAGTTCAGCCTCGGTGGTAGGTACGTTGAGCGCGCCAAGCGCCTCAGCCACGCGCCCCGATTGCGCTACGTATTCGTCGGCTTGCCCGGGTTCCAGTGGGCGATCACCGTACCTCTTGTATGCAGCGAGGAAGGAATCGGCTTCGGCTACGTGCACCCACAACAGCAGGTGGGGATCGCTCGCGCGGTACTCCTGGCCGTCTTCGGTTGTGCCCCGGATGCGTTCGTGAATAGCGCGAACGCGATCGATCATCTCTTGGGCGTGGTCCGAGGTGCCGTACGTCGTATACGCCAAAAACGTGGAGGTTCGCGCGAGGCGGCCCCAGGGGTCTCCCCGGTAACCGGAGTGCCCCGCAACTCCCGCCATTGCTAACGGGTGCAGAGACTGTAAAAGCAGAGACCTCAACCCACCCACAAAGTTAGATGCGTCGCCTTGGACTCTGCGGATTGCGCTTCCCCGGGGGAACCAGCGCGGCCCGGGTGTGTTGTGAATGCGTTCGCGTGCCTCGTAGCCGCCCGGGCCAGCGATCCGTGTGAACAGCGCGTCGCCCACACGCGCGCGCAGGCGCTCGACGGGGCGGGCAGTAGCGGTCATCAGTTCAGTATCACCCGCGGATTCATGGTGCACATACGGTCACCGGCGCGGGAATGAGGTCGAGCCCCGCGGACCTACGAGTTTTGGTCCATCGGCTTGGCGCCCCAAACGCGGTCCAAATAGTCCTTGATGGAGCGGTCGGAGGAGAAGAATCCCGAGCGCGCGACGTTAAGCACCGCCGAGCGACTCCACGCTTCGTGATCGGCATAAGCCAGTTCTACACGGGCCTGAGCATCGATGTACGAGCGGAAGTCGGCGAGTGCCATGAACGGGTCAGAGTGGATCAGATTCGACACCAGCGGCGCCGATGCTGCGACGTCACCATTGGTAAAGATCCCCGAGGAGATGAGGTCGAATACTGCGCGCAACTGGGGGTCGGACTCGTAGAATGTGCGTGGCTGGTAGCCATTTTCGTGAAGCTCCGCGGCTGCCGGCTCGTCCATTCCGAACAGGAAGAAATGCTCGTCACCCACGAGTTTGCGGATTTCGACGTTCGCGCCGTCATCGGTGCCGATCGTCAGTGCGCCGTTGAGAGCGAATTTCATGTTGCCTGTTCCGGAGGCTTCCTTGCCTGCGAGCGAGATCTGCTCCGACAAGTCTGCTGCCGGGACGAGCTTCTCTGCCAGCGTCACGTTGTAGTTCGCCGGAAACGCGATCTTGAGGCGGCCCTTGAGCATCGGATCAGCATTGATGACGCGACCTACGCCGTTGATAAGGGCGATGGTCTCCTTCGCCATGTAATAGCCGGGCGCTGCCTTGGCCCCAAACACGAAGGTGCGGGGAGTGACCGAATCGATCGGCACTCGGCCCGACCGCACACCTTCGTAGAGCGAGACGATGTGCAGGAGCTTAAGGCTTTGACGCTTGTACTCGTGGAGTCGCTTGACCATCGCGTCGACCATGGCATCGCCGGCAATTTCAATGCCGTCGCGGGCGGCGAGCACCTCAGCGAACTGGCGCTTGTTTTTCACTTTGACTTCACGGAAGCGCCGGCGGAACTCGGTGTCTTCGGCGTGGGGTTCTAGTTCGCGGAGACGTTCCAAATCAGTGAGCCAGCCGTCGCCGATTGCCTCGGTGATGAGGTCGGATAGGCCCGGATTTGCGAGACGAACGAAGCGCCGCGGGGTGACGCCGTTGGTGACGTTCGTAAACTTGTCGGGCCACATCTGGGCAAAGTCAGACAGCACCTTGTCCGCGAGCAACTGCGAGTGAAGCTCGGCAACGCCGTTGACCTTCATCCCTGCCACGCTGGCGAGGTGAGCCATTCTCACCGCGCGCTGTGGGCCGTCGGTCAGGATCGACATCCGCTGCACGCGGGCTTCGTCGCCGGGGTACTGAACCCGGATCTCTTTCACGAAGTCCGCGTTAATACGGTCGATGATCTCCAGGTGGCGGGGGAGTAGTCGCCCAAGTAAGGCGGTCGGCCAGACCTCGAGAGCCTCGGGAAGGAGTGTGTGGCACGTGTATGCGAAGACCTTCTGCGCTATAGCCCACGCGTCATCCCACTCCCAATCGCGCTCGTCTACGAGCAGCCGCATGAGCTCCGGCACCGCGATCACAGGGTGAGTGTCGTTGAGTTGAAAGGTGATGCGTTCAGGCAGCTGCGCAAGGTCAAAGTCGGCAGGCAAAACGTTCTCAATAAAGTCGCGAAGTGAGCATGCTACGAAGAAATACTGCTGCTGGAGGCGCAACTCCTTGCCCTGAGGCGTCGAATCCTCGGGGTAAAGGACCTTTGAGATGTTCTCTGCGAACGTCTGCGCCCGCACCGCCTCGGCATAGTCGCCAGAATTGAAGATCTGCAAGTCGAACGCCTCCGTCGCGCGTGCGCTCCACAGGCGCAGAGTATTCACGCGACCGTTGCGGTAGCCCGGCACCATGTAGTTGTACGGGACGCCGTTGACCTTCCAGCCCGGCACCCAACGGCGGGCAGCAGCGACACCGCCGGACACCTTTTCGGTATGTCCACCGAAGGAAACCTCCACCGCGTTCTCGGGGTGAGGAAGTTCCCACGGCGCGCCGAGGCGTAGCCAGTTGTCGGGTTCCTCGACTTGCCGGCCCGCGACGAACGTCTGCTTGAAGATGCCGTATTCGTAACGAATTCCGTACCCGATTGAGGGCACGTTGAGGGTTGCGAGCGAATCGATGAAGCACGCTGCGAGGCGCCCGAGCCCGCCATTGCCCAGGCCGGGCTCGATCTCTACTCCGCGTAGGTCTTCGAGGTTGACCCCTAGCTCCGTGAGGGACTGAGCAGCGATGTCATCTAGGTCGGCGGCCAGCAGGTTGTTCTCTAGCTGTGGGCCGAGCAGGAACTCCGCGGACAAATAGGCGACGACCTTGGCCTGGTCGCGCTGCTGGTTGCGCAGAGTCTCTAGCCACCGGGTCATCAGATAGTGGCGAACTGTGCGGGCGAGCGCGAGGTACTTGTCGTTGTCAGACGCGCGGTCGAGGTCGACCCCTTGCCCAAAATTGAGTTCACGCAGAAATTCGCGCGTGAAGCTCTCGACGGTATGTTCGCGTGCAGCGATGGGCGGAGTATTTTCCTTCACGGGGACGAATCTATCGCCATTCGCGCTCGCCGCGTACAGGGCCTGGCGCGAGACACGCATTGTTTACCCCACCCGCCGATGCTGGGCGGGGGCTTCAGGTCGGGACGCACCAGGGACGATTATGGGAAGAGATTGTGGGGTACGTCGGCGACGCGAGGAAAATTGGTGCCTGATTGGGCGAAATTTCTCTTTTAGATGTATGAATGGAAAAACGCCCTTTGTGGTTTTGGTCACGAGACCGAAATTTTTGGCTCGCTCGCGGTAGTATAGGGAACGGTCGTGCTGACCCAGTTCAGCGGAAGAGCAGTCAACGTTGCCTCGCCATGACCGTTTTTAGACATCCCATGGTGAGGAGAGCCGTACGTGAGATCGATGCTTGATCGCGCCACCGTTGCGCGCGTACTATCCTCAACCCGTGGGCGCGATGCGCTCACGGTATGGACCGTCGTCTTCTTGATGTCCGGCCAGGGCTTTCGTTACATGCTTGGCGTGCCGTTATACGTGGCCTTATCCCTGCTAACCCTGGCCGCGGTTGTCATAGGTTTCCGGGACATCCTGACCAGCATCAAGGTGCCGTTCCTCATTAGCGCGTTTATTGTGCTCAGTGCGTTGAGCATCGTATGGTCAGCCACAGCGGCGGTGTCGGTCGTCGCAGTTTTCGCCATGATCGCTACGACATTCCTTGCCGCGGTCACGGTTCAAGCTGCTGGTACCTTCCGTTTTATGCGCCTGCTCTATCGAGGGCTACAGGTCAGCCTACTTGGCGGGCTCGCATTCGAATTGGTCGTCTCAGTGTTCGTGCGCAATACGCTGATGCCTCTGTCTGGGGACCTCGGTGAACTGGCTGGAATCAGTTCCTCTTCTTCGCCCTTCGTGTGGTCGGAGAACCTGCTGTTCGAGGGTGGACCGATACAAGGATTCGTGGGCAACCGCAATCCATTTGCCGCCATTGCACTGAGCGCTGGGATCGTAGCGATGGTGATGTTCCTTGACGGCCGAGTACGCCGTATCGACGCTCTATCCACGATCGCGTTCGCGATGCTGGTGACTGGGCTCACGCGCTCGGCAACGGCTCTTGCCATCATCGCCTGCCTTGCGGTACTGGTAGTTGCGGCGTTTGCCGCTCGTCGCCTCGATGCGCAATTGAGCCGGCTTGTCACCATCGGCGTGGGGCTTATCGGGCTGTTTGCGCTGCTCGTAGCGACGAAGTTCCGGGAGACGGTGCTGGGGCTGTTCGACCGCGGCACTGACCTCACCAACCGAACTGGGATTTGGGATTACGTATCGCAATTGGCGATAAGTCGACCCCAGGGCTGGGGTTTTGTGGGCTCATGGCCCGTCTGGGAGGATCCCTACGCGTCAATTGCCTCGCACACGACGGTACGTGCGACTCACGCACACAATGCTTATCTGGATGCGTGGCTTCAGTTGGGAATCGCTGGGCTGGTGGGCCTCGTGGCCATCGTCATCTTCTTGGCAGTGCGGTCGTGGCGCTTAGTGCACCACGGCACACGAGGGGATTCGTATATTCCGCTCGGTTGGGCGCTGCTGACCGCGACCCTTGCGCTGCAGGCCTTTACGGAGTCGCGACTGCTCGTCGAGGGCGGATGGTACTTACTGGTCGCTTTGGTGCTCATGGTGCCAGGCGGAGTCGCGATGAGTGCGCGTCAGCCGTTCTTTGTGCGCACGGGAACCACCAGCGAAACGGACCTGCGTTTGTGGCGCAAGACCCCTACGGGCTCGCCATCGATTGGTTTTCCCGCCGCTACAGCCGATGACGCCACTGAGCCGCGTTTGCGCGGCGACGCCGCTCCCGACTCGCTCTAGTTTTTCGCGGCGCCCTGGCTGGCGTTAGTCGCCGTGCTTGGAACTCTGCTTGGTCTTCTCTTTCTTCTCAAGCGCCTTTTTAGCGTCGGCCTCGCGCTTCGTTGCGCTGGCTGCATGGGCAGCTGCGCCCACAATTCCTGCCTGATTGAACAGTTCTGCAGGCACGATCGGCGCTCGCAGGCGGAGTTGGGGGAGGAACTCCTCCCATTGCTTGGAGACACCGCCGCCGACGATGATGAGGTCTGGCCACAGCAGCTTCTCCATCTCGGAATAGAAGCGCTGAAGGTGGACAATCCATTCATCCATCGACAGATTGTGGCGCTCTCGCGCGGATTCAGCGGCGAACTCCTCGGCAATTGCGCCATCGATCTCACAATGACCGAATTCGGTGTTGCGTACCAGCGTGCCGTCAACGATCAGCGCAGTGCCGATTCCGGTGCCGAGCGTTGTAAGAAGCACCGATCCGTCCTGTTGATGGGCCGCGCCATACTTGAATTCCCCGTATCCCGCGGCATCGGCGTCGTTGAGCACCTCCACGTCGTGCCCCGCGTAGTCACGGATGATCTGGCGGAGATTGGTGCCAATCCACTGGTCGGACACGTTGGCAGCCGTTTTGACAATGCCGTCCTGGATGACTCCCGGAAAGGTCACTCCCACTGGTGTCTTGCGGGAGGGCTCGAAGCGAGCGATGACCTGGGCTACGGTGCGTGCCACGGCATCGGGGGTCGAGGGTTGCGGGGTGGGGATGCGGTAGCGATCCTCAGTGAGTTCGCCCGTTTTAAGGTTGACCGGGGCACCCTTGATGCCGCTTCCGCCGATATCGACGCCGAGTGCGATGTGTTTATTCATGGCAGTGTCAGAACCTCCGGGCCTGAATCGGTGATCACTACTGTGTGTTCAAACTGTGCGACCCACGCGCCGGACTGAGTCACCACGGTCCAGCCATCGTCCCATTCTTCATTTTCCTCCGAGCCATCGACCAGCATCGGCTCGACGGTGAACACCATGCCTGGCTCAATCACATCGGCATGCATCGGAGCGGCATCGTAATGAGGGATCACTAGACCAGTGTGGAATGCGGGGCCCACGCCGTGGCCGGTATAACTCTGCACGGACTCGAACTTGAACCGCGCCGCGTACTTCTCGATCACGCGGCCGATGATGTTCACCTCGCGACCGGGCTGGGCCGCTTTGATGCCACGCATCATGGCCTCATGAGTGACCTCGACGAGTTGGCGGTGCCGTTCCGTGCCCTCGCCTGCGATGAATGACCCGCAGTTGTCGCCGTGCATCCCGTTCTTGAACGCGGTGATGTCGACCTTCACAATGTCGCCCTCCTGGACAACAGTCGAGTCGGGGATACCGTGGCAAATCACCTCATTAACTGACGTGCAAAGAGCCTTGGGGAACGGCGGGCGACCCGCAGACCCCGGGTATCCCAAGGTTGATGGGTAGGCGCCGTTGTCGAGCATGAACTCGTGGCCGATACGGTCGAGTTCGTCAGTAGTAACTCCAGGAACGACGCAACGGCCGACCTCGGCGAGCGCCTGCGCCGCAATCTTCGCGCTCACCCGAATGCGGTCGATCGCCTCGGGAGTATGAACATCTCCGCCTGTCCATCGCTGGGCACGCTTGCGTCCGACGTAATCTGGGCGGGTGATGGCCTTGGGCACGGTGCGTAATGGAGACACCACGCCCTTGTCAATGGTCTCGCGTACTGGTCCCATACCTGGCAGTCTATTAGTGGAGGCGACTCTCATGTCATCCGATTCTCAACACAGCGCGGAGTACTTCTTTAATGCCCGCACAAAGATGGTCGAAAAGGGCCACCAAAGCTCGTGGGAGGACCTCATGGGCCCGTACCCCACGCGCGAGGAAGCCCAGAAGGCTCTAGAAAACGCCCAGAAGCGCAACGACGCGTGGGACGATGCCGACGACAACTGGCGCGGTAGCGACGGCTAAGCGTCGAACGTGTGCTCCGGGGCGGGAAAGCTGCCGCCCTTAACCTCGGTGACGTAGTCCGCTGCCGCCTGCTGCATGAGAGCTCCAACGGCGCCGAATGTCTTGGTGAACGATGGGTGCCAATCGCCGATGCCTGCCATATCGAGCCACACAAGCACTTGGCCATCGGTATCTGGACCCGCTCCGATGCCAATAGTCGGGATGTCGAGCGCCGCCGTAATCTTCGCCGCGATCGGGCCTACAACCATCTCGAGGACGATCGCGAATGCGCCTGCCTCCTGCAGCGCGAGCGCATCGGCAAGCATGTCTTCGTAGGCACCCTCACCGCGTCCCTGAATGCGGCGGCCACCTAGCGCGTTCTCGCTTTGGGGGGTGAAGCCCAGGTGACCCATGAAGGGGATGCCTGCGTCCGTCACTGCCTTGACCTGGCGCGCTATGCGACGGCCTCCCTCGAATTTGATGGCGTTTGGCCCGCCTAACTTCATCACTCGAATCGACGATTCCACAGCTTGCTCAGGCGAGATCTCGTAGGACCCGAACGGCAGGTCTGCCACGACAAAGGAGTGATCCGCTCCGCGCGACACCGCGCGCACAAACGGAATGATCTCGTCGAGGGTAAGAGGCACAGTGTTGTCGTAGCCAAGGATGTTATCCCCAAGCGAGTCGCCGACGAGCAGAAGGTCCGCGCCGCCGGCGTCGAAGAGCCGCGCAGTGGGGGTGTCGTAAGCGGTAAGCATTGCAATCTTCTCGCCGCGTGCCTTCATCTCGCCAAAGTGGTGGATGCGAACCTTTTTGCGTTCGGTCATGACTCAACCTTCTCACGCCAGCGACTAGTGATTGGTAGCCGGCGGTCACGGCCGAATGCGAGCGCGGTGACTTTGGGGCCCGGCGGGTACTGGCGGCGCTTCCACTCTGCGCGATCAACCAGAGAGAGCACCTTGTCGACGACGGCCTTGTTGTAGCCGCGAGCCAGCAGTTCCGCGCGGCCTTCGGCATGCTCGACGTAGGCATCGAGAACCTCGTCGAGCAGGTCGTATGGGGGCAGGGAGTCCTGGTCCACTTGGCCGGGGCGAAGCTCAGCGCTGGGGGGTTTGGTGATGGAGCTCTCCGGGATCGGGGGAGTCTCACCGCGTGCAACGGCGTCGCCGTTCCGCCACCGTGATAGGTCCCATACCCGCGTCTTGTCGAGGTCCTTGATGGGGGCAAACGCGCCAACGGCATCGCCGTACACGGTGGAGTAGCCGACTGCCAGCTCGCTCTTGTTGCCGGTGGCGAGGGCGAACACGCCCTCGGCATTGGATATCCCCATCAGGATCATGCCGCGCACGCGCGCCTGAATGTTCTCTGCGGCGACGCCCGTGAGCCCGAGTTCATTGTCGAAGACCGCGACGATCGGCTCGATGGGTTGTACGCGGTAGTCCGCGCCAATGTTTTCCGCGAGCACCTCGGCGTCTGACTTCGAGTGATCAGAGGAAAACTTGGATGGCATCGACACCCCGATGACGTTCTCACCACCCAGCGCATCAGCAGCGATGGTGGCTACCAGAGCGGAGTCGATACCGCCAGACAGGCCGAGGACGACCTTGGACATCCCATTCTTTAGGACGTAGTCACGCAGCCCGGTGACGCACGCCCAGTAGGTCTGCGCGTCCTCGCTGAGCGGTGCTGTCACTTCCGATGCCGGGGGAGTCTCGTGGTCGGCAGGCACGTCCCACAGCACGAGCGCGTCGGTGAAGCCGGGTGCCGCCGCCAGGAGGCGTCCGTCCGCGCCGACTATGAAGCTGTGGCCGTCGAAGACGAGGTCGTCCTGCCCACCCCACATGTTCACGTACGCCACGGGAGCGGCAACCTCGAGCGCGCGGCGCTGCGCGAGCTCGGTGCGAATGTGGCCCTTACCCTCCTCGAACGGGGAGCCGTTGAGCACCAACAGCAGGCTGACGTCGGCATCGTCCATCTGCGAAACCGGGCCGCCGTCCTGCCAAATGTCCTCGCAAATCACGAGCCCAACGCGCTTGCCGTTGACCTCGATGACGCACCGGTCCTCGCCGGCGGCAAAGATGCGGCGCTCGTCGAATACCCCGTAGTTGGGGAGGTGATGCTTGTTGTAGCGGGCGCTGACGTCTCCGTGCTGGATGACTACCGCCTGGTTGAACGGGCGCCCCTCGGTGTTGACGCCGAGCGTGCCCAAAACCACGGTGAGCGCGCCGAGACCCTCCGCATGGAGGGTGGCCGCGATGTCCTGCACCGCGCCCTCGGCGGCGCGCTGAAAACTCTCGCGCAACGCGAGGTCCTCGATCGGATACCCGGTGGTCGTCATCTCCGGGAAAGCGACCAGGTGGGCGCCAAGTGCGTGGGACGCGCGGCATCGGTCGAGGATGAGTGCCGTGTTACCAGCAATGTCGCCCACACAGGTGTTGATCTGCGCGAGGGCAATTTTCAAGTCAGACATGGAGCCAGCCTACTTGGCGTCAGCGCGGCACACTGGAACCATGGACATCGCCCCCGACGCACTTCGAGAGCACCTCCAACGGAGCCTGGGCGGCCCGTGGCCCGCGCCCTGCGACCTCGACGTGCGCATGACCGCCCCGACCACCCGGCACGATGGCTACCGGATTAAGTACCTCAGCTACCTTGCCGAGCCCTTGGACCGCGTCCCGGCGCTGTTGCTCATCCCGGATGGGGTGACCGCGGCGCACCCCGCCCCCGCGATCGTGGTGCTCCACCAGCACAACGGCCAGTGGGACCTTGGCAAGTCGGAGCCCGCGGGCCTGGCGGGAAACCCCATGCATCACACCGGCGTCGCGCTGGCCCGCGAGGGGTACGTGGTGCTGTGCCCCGATGCGCTGTGCTTCGAGGACCGGGCCAGCCCTCAACTGCCGGGCCGCCGTTACGAGGAGTTTGAGGCGATGCGCTACGTCACACACAGCAAGAGCCTCGCGTGGAAGAACATTCTCGACGCCCGCCGCGCCGTGGACCTGATGGTCTCGCTCCCGGAGGTCGACTCAGACCGCTTGGGCGCGTACGGCCATTCGATGGGCTCGACCATCGCGTGGCTCACGGGCCCGTTCGAACCACGGTTCAAGGCGATCGTGGGTAACTGTTGCCTACCCACCTACGCCGCGATACAGGAGCATCACCTCAACCATTGCTTCACTACGTTCGTGCCCGGGTGGCAGCGGGATGCAGACACCCCGGACATCGCGGGCCTTATCGCGCCCACCCCGCTGCACCTGAACTTTGGTGAACTCGACACCGCGAGTCCTTTGAGTGGCGTGCTGCCTGGCGTCGACACCATCGCGCGCGCGTTTAAGGCGGCCGATGCGGCGGACCACTTCACTTCCTTTGTCGAGCCAGGAGCGGGGCACGAGTTGACGCCGGAGATGTGGGAGCGCACTCGAGCTAAGTTTGAGCGCTATCTCTGCCCGTAATCCGGTGAGTGAGCAACCCAGCCAGCCCGAGCATCGGCCGCACGCAGGCAATGTCACACGATAGACATCTGGATAGGGCAGGATAGGCACATGGATAAGCAGCAGGAGTACGTTCTTCGCAGCGTCGAAGAGCGGGACATACGTTTCATCCGATTGTGGTTTACGGACGTGCTTGGGGTTCTCAAGTCGGTGGCTATCGCCCCGGCGGAACTCGAGAACGCGTTCGATGAAGGCATCGGGTTTGACGGCAGTGCGGTCGAGGGGCTCACCCGGGTCTATGAGGCTGACATGCTGGCTAAGCCAGATCCTTCGACCTTCCAGATTCTGCCGTGGCGCGGTGAGCGTCAGGGTGCTGCGCGCATGTTCTGCGACATCTACACTCCCGACGGTGAGCCCGCTTTGTCGGACCCCCGTCAGGTCCTGAAGCGCACGCTCGACAAGGCGTCAGCGCTCGGATTCAGTTTCTACACGCACCCTGAGATCGAGTTTTACCTCTTCAAGCCGCTGGAGGAGGGCAAGCTTCCCAAGCCCATTGACCAGGCCGGGTACTTCGACAACGTTCCGCGCGGCACCGCGCACGAGTTCCGTCGCACCGCGATCACGATGCTCGAGAACATGGGCATCTCCGTCGAGTTCAGCCACCATGAGGCTGGCCCCGGTCAGAACGAGATTGATCTTCGATACGCGGACGCGCTACAGATGGCGGACAACATTATGACGTTCCGCATGGTCGTCAAGGAAGTCGCGCTCGAGCAGGGCATCTTCGCGTCGTTTATGCCCAAGCCGCTCGCTACGGGCCCCGGCTCAGGCATGCACACGCACATGAGCCTGTTCGAAGGTGACCGTAACGCATTCTTCGAGGCGGGCGCGTCGCACCAATTGTCCCCGGTAGCGCGCCAGTTCATGGCCGGAATCCTCAAGCACGCACCGGAGATCACCGCCATCACGAACCAGTACGTCAACTCGTACAAGCGTCTGTGGGGCGGCGCGGAGGCGCCGTCATACGTGTGCTGGGGCTCAAACAACCGGTCAGCCTTGCTCCGCATCCCGACTCACAAGCCCGACAAGGGGCAATCTACGCGTGTCGAGTACCGGGCGATGGACTCAGCCGCGAACCCGTACCTCAGCTTTGCGGTTCTGTTGGCCGCCGGACTCAAGGGCATCGAAGATGGACTGGTTCTCCCGGAGGGCATCGAGGATGACGTGTGGGAGTTGTCCAATTCTGAGCGTCGTGCCATGGGTTACCAGCCACTTCCCTCCTCGCTGTCCGATGCTGTTGACGTGATGGAACGCTCAGAGTTGGTCGCGGAGACCCTGGGCGAGCGCGTCTTCGACTTCGTATTGCGTAATAAGCGTGCCGAGTGGGAGGCGTACCGCGCTCAGGTCACGCCGTATGAGATCGAGCAATACCTGCCGGTCCTTTAGCGCCCCCTAACGTAGCCACCGTAGGGTGAACACATGAGCACCCGCGAAGTCCCGCTTGCCACTCAGCTCCGACGCGCCGGCGTGCTCGATGCACCTCGAGTCCAGTCTCAAATCGAACAGATCAACGCGATTACCGGCACCTATCTAGATGACCCGGCGAACGCGCTGTCGTACTTGGCGGACCCCGATGCTGGAGTCCTGCAGTTACTGCGGCTGGCCGAGTCCGCGCGTGACAGCGGGAACCTTGACGCGCTCATCGCCCTGCGCGGCACGAAGGGCGGCTCCAAGATGGCCGTCCTCCTGGGCGGCTCTCTGGCGCTCGGTGACTTTCTGATTCGCCACCCGGACATGGTGGCGGACTTTGGGAGCCTTCCCGTGGGAGAGGCGTTCGCTGACATCCCGGTACGACGCATCGTGATGCAAAGCGTGGGAGCGGACCCCGACGCGGACGTTCCAATTGCGACCGTCACCGGTGCTCAAGGTCAAGCCGCGATGCGCGTTGCGTATCGCAGAGTGCTTATTCGAATCGCGGCGGAGGATCTCTTCGCGAAGGTGCCCGCGGCCATCATGCACGAGGTGGGCAGCGTGCTCGCCGACCTCGCCGGCGCCGCGCTCGACGCTGGCCTAGCGCTAGCGCGGGCTGAATTCCCTCACCACGTCGCGACTCGCCTGTGCATTCTAGGGATGGGCAAGTGCGGCGCGCGTGAACTTAACTACGTGTCTGACGTGGACGTGATCTACGTCGCGGAGCCAGCCGAGGGGCACACGGACGAGGAATCGTTGCGCGTCGCCGGTCGGCTCGCCAATTACGCTGCGCGCTCTTGCGACCGCGCCGGCATCGAACCCGCGCTGTGGGAGGTGGACGCGAACCTGCGTCCGGAGGGCAGCGACGGAGCGCTGGTACGCAACGTCGCATCGCATCGGGCGTACTACGACCGTTGGGCCGACACCTGGGAATTCCAGGCGCTGCTCAAGGCACGACCAATAGCTGGAGACCTCGAGGTAGGACGGCAGTACCTCGACCAGATGTCGCCGCTGGTTTGGGAGGCGGTCGAGCGCGAAGGTTTCGTGGAGAGCGCGCAGGCCATGCGCCGCCGCGTTGAACAAAACGTACCTCGCGGTGAGTCCGAGCGTCAGATCAAGTTGGGTCCGGGCGGCCTGCGAGATGTTGAATTCACGGTGCAACTCTTGCAGTTGGTGCACGGACGTTCTGACGAGACGCTGCGCTCACGCAATACTTTGGAGGCGTTGCGCGCGCTGAGTACCGGCGGATACGTTGGTCGAGTTCAGGCCGCGACCATGGAACGTTCGTACCGGCAGTTGCGGGTGTGGGAGCACCGCCTGCAACTGCGCAAGTTAAGTCGAACGCACCTCATGCCAGCGTCGAATGAAGGCAAACGTGTGCTTGCCCGTGCCTCGGGGTTCGCCACGGTCGAATACATGGAAGAGGTCTGGCACGACGTCCGGCGTGAAGTCAGAGCGATGCACCTCGAGATGTTTTACCGCCCGATCTTGCCGGTGGTCGCGCGACTCAGCGCTGACGAAGCCGGACTGGACGATGCATCCGCCCGTGCGCGCCTTTCGGCAGTAGGTTTCAAGGATCCAGGTGGAGCTCAGCGGCATATTATCGCGCTGACCGATGGTGTGACCCGTCGCGCCGCAATCCAGCGTCAGTTGTTGCCCGCCATGATCGGATGGTTCGCACACGGCGCTGATCCGGATGCGGGGCTGCTCGCATTCCGCCAACTCTCGGAACAGCTTGAGAACGCGCAGTGGTACCTCAAACTCTTGCGTGATTCGCGTACGGCGGCTGAACGGCTGGCGCGATTGCTGTCGACCTCTGGCTACGTCACCAAGGCGCTCCTCACCACGGCTCAGGATATTACTTGGCTCGACAACGATGCTGACCTAGTGCCGCGCGATCCTGCTCGGTTGTGGGGAGAAGCAAATGCGATTCTGAAGCGTGCGGACGATCCGCAGCAGTGCATCACCGCGCTACGCAGCATGCGGCGCCGTGAGCTTGCTCGCACGTCAGCAGCCGATGTGTTGGGCTTGCTCAACTCTGTCGATGCGGCCAAAACTGTGACGATGGTGGCTGACGTATTGATCGATGGCGCCCTGCGCATCGCGATGCAGACAGTGACGAAGGACAAGGGTCTTGAGGCGGCGCCTGCCACAATGGCGGTGATTGCCATGGGGCGCTACGGCGGTCAGGAGATGGGCTATAACTCCGATGCCGACGTGCAGTTTGTGTTCCAGGGGACGGGGGAGGGAGCTCAGGCCTACGCGCAGCAAGTGGCGACTGAGGTGCGCAAACTCCTCCAGACTGTCGGACCGCAACCGGGCCTAGAGATAGACGCGGACTTGCGCCCCGAAGGTAAAAACGGCCCACTTGCACGCTCGCTAGAGAGTTGCACCGAATATTACGGCCGCTGGTCCGATCCCTGGGAAGCGCAAGCACTGTTGCGCGCCCGGCCCTGCGCTGGAGACAGCGACCTGCGCGACAGTTTTGTACAGATGATCGATTCTGTGCGATACCCGCTCAGCCTTCCCGATGTCGCTCTCATGCAGATGCGCCGGCTCAAGGCGCGGATGGAGAACGAGCGATTGCCGCGGGGGGTCGATCCGCGTCGGCACGTCAAGCTGGGGCCTGGCGGGCTGTCGGATGTGGAGTGGAGCATTCAGCTCATCCAGCTTCAACACGGGCACGAGCATGCCGCACTGCGCACGACCGTGACGTTGGATGCGCTCGAGGCAGCGGTAGATGCTGGCCTCCTCGATATCGACGACAAGGAAGTGCTTGCTGAGGCGTGGACCTTCGCAACTGATATTCGTGGCGCATTGGCATTACGCGGATTGGGCAAGCGTACGGACCTGTTGCCCGCGGATATTTCACAGATGAGGGTGCTAGCTGACATCATGAATCTGAGAATGACCGGCGCTGAACTCGACGAACAATACACGCGCGCGTCACGGCGAGCGCGAGCCGTCGCCGAGCGTGTCTTCTTTGGCTGGATTGAGGGTTGACCGATGTTGCTTCGCACCCTGATATCTGCCCTCACCATAGTGGTCGGCGCCGCCTTGATCGCCAGTTGGGCAGTCAGCAACGTCGTGGTCAACTCGGTGAAAGACGGCACCGCTGTAATGTCGTTAGCGGGCAGGTTGATGGATTCGCCTGCCGTTCTCGACCAGATCAGCGCCTACCTCTCAGACGCTGCGGTCGGTCAACTCGACGTGCCAGTGCTCGACGCTGTGTCTGCAGACATAGACTCGACGGTGCGTGAGGGAGTCGACGACCTCGTGCATTCCGAGGAGTTCACCTCCGAGGTTGAATCCCAGATAGCCGCCGCCCACACTGACTTTGCGGACGCGCTGACCGCGGACGCGCGCGAACCCGCGCCATTCGTGCTGTATCTAGATGCGACGCCGCTCGTGAACGACCGCATCGACTCCATCCCGCTGGTCGGTTCCCTCGCGCCTGATCTTGCCTTGGCCCCGGTGCCAGTCGAGGTGCTCGACACCGAGGCGTTCGAGGACACGCGCACCGTCTATAGGTTCATAGAATTCGCGGCGAAGTGGTTCCTGTGGGCAGGCATTGCTCTGGTATTGGTGGGCATCCTTATCTCGCCACGCAAGCGTTGGTTCATTGCGAAGTTTCTTCTCGCAGTGGGAGTTCTCTTCCTTGGTGTATGGGCCGTCCTTACGTTCAATGATCCGCAGATGGTTGCGGGGTGGTTGCCGGGGGGAGAATCTGGTGTAGTCGGGACGGTGGTGGTGGAAACGTTTACCTCCGACACCACCCCATCGATCACCCAGCGCATTCTCTGGTGGGGTGTGATCTCGCTAGCGGGATCCGCAGTGTTCGCACTCATCGCGGCCCGCCTGAAACCCAAGAGGACGTAGCGTACGTCCACGACCCCGATTAAGTACCGAGGAGATTTACCGTGAGAGCGTTCCGCACCATACTGTCCGCGTTCCTTGTTTTGCTCGGCGTCATGCTGGTCATCACCTGGGCGTTCGCGGTCAAGTCCGTTGAGGCGGTCGAGAACGGGCAAGCGGCGGCAAACGTGACGGGGAAGGCACTTTCCTCTCCTGCGGTTGTCGACCTGGTCGCCAGAGAGATCGAAGAGCAGGTAATTGCGTCGGTAGAGGACCAGGTCGACAACGAACTGGTCGCCCTAATTGTCAGCTTTGCCTCCAAGCCAATCCACGGAGCCGTCGAGGCCTTCCTGAACTCCAACACCATTTCCGACGTGGCTCAAAGGGGCGCAGAGCAGGCGCAGACACGTTTTATGACCGCAGTGACCGCCGCCGACCGGCCATATGGTCCGTTGACGTTGACCGTCGATATCTCGCCCCGTATTAATGATCGGCTCGACAAAGTTCCGGTGGTCGGATCCTCTATCCCTGAGGTGATTGTTCCCTCGCTGAGCGTTGACGTCGTTCCCGCCGATACCTTCAAGGACGTGCGTTCGGCATATCGGGTCCTCACTTGGGCAGCGACCTGGTTCGCCTGGTTGGGGCTTGTCGTCATTGCCGTGGGCGTCCTTGCGTCGCCGCGTCGCCGATGGTTCGTCTCACGCGCGATGTTGTTGGCAGCAGTGGTGGTGCTCGGAATTGGCCTCACCGTGGGGGCTGTAGGCGCGTCCCGAATCGCCAACCTCATGCCGGGTGGCTCCGCAGGCGGATTTGGGGTTGTTGTCGACACTCTGCTATCAGGCACCACAATCTCTCAGATCGCCGACGTGCTCATTGCGATGGGCGTTGCCGCGCTCATGCTGTCGCTGCTTGCCGCGTTGGCGGTTCGACGCTTCCCGTTGCCCCTCGATCGCGACGCAAGTGGTCCTTCCGGTGTCGTCCGCAGGCCTACTCTCCGCCGGACGTTACCCTCCGACGCCACGCTTACGCTCGACCGGGCAAAAGTACCCGTCTGCGTGCCGACGTCGATTCCAAGCAGTGTTCTCACCGGGGATCGCCCGGTTCCACCGGTCGCATTTAGCGAAGGCGGGGCTCCCGTCGCTACTTGACGGCTCCCGCAGTGAGCCCGCTCACGATGTACTTCTGCAGGAACAGGAACAAGATGACGACGGGTACGGCGGCCATCACCGCGCCCGCAGCAAAGGCGCTCCAGTCTGCGTAGTTGGGGTTGGAAACCATGCGGTACAGGCCGACTGCCAGCGTCTGTGTGTCAGTGTCCACCAGCACTACCGAAGCGATCACGTAGTCGTTCATCGACGCGATGAACGACAAAAGCGCGACGACTGCGAGGATCGGCGCCACAAGACGCAAAATAATGGAGAAGAAGACGCGCGCGTGTCCCGCGCCGTCAATCTTGGCTGCCTCGTCGATTTCCGTGGGAACGGTGTTGAAGAACCCGTACATGAGATACGTGTTGACGCCGAGCGCTCCGCCTAGATAGACCATAATCAAACCCGCATGCGTGTTGAGCCCGAAGGCAGGGAAGACTTCGCCAATCTTGGTTAACAGCAAGAAGATCGCCACGACCGCGAGTAGCTGCGGAAACATCTGGACCAGCACGAGGCTCAGCAACCCGGTACGGCGACCGCGAAAGCGCATGCGCGAGAACGCGTACGCCGCGAGTGCGCCAAGGAACACGGACAGCACAGCCGTCGTGAGCCCGATGATCAGGGAATTAACAAACCAGGTCTTGAACGGGTATTGGCCCGATTCAAGCAGGCGGGTATAACTGTCCAGCCCAACGGTTGAGAATAGGCTGTTTGATCCCGTGAGGGTGCCGTTAGGGTTGAGGGACGCCGACAGGACGTACGCGAGGGGGAACAGGGCGAACAACGACAGGACGATGGCCACAAGGTGGCGCCAGCCCGTGTCCCGGAACCAGCGAGTAAAGGAAAAGGCGCGACGGTTGCGGGACGCGCGCGCCGCTGTGAGTCATCGTGCTCATTAGCTGATGTCCTCTAGCGTCTTGGTCTTACGGAAACTGATGATTGAGATGGTGGCGACCAGCACAAAGATAAGAATCGAGAATGCGCTGGCTAAGCCGTAGCCGCGTTGTTGACCGGTGAATGCCACCTTGTAGACCAGTGAAATCAGGATGTCCGTATGGCCGACCGGGATGTCTGCCAGGGTATCCCGGGGGCCGCCTCCTGTGACCAGATAGATCACGTTGAAGTTATTGAAGTTGAAGGCGAAGGTCGCGATCAGCACGGGTGCGACGCTCACCAGCAGGAGCGGCAGCTTGATTTGCCGGAAAACCTGCCAGGGGCTTGCCCCGTCGGTGCGCGCAGCCTCCTGAATTTCTTCGGGGATTGATTGGAGCGCGCCCAGCGTGACCAGGAACATATATGGGAAGCCCAGCCATAGATTGACGATGAGGACTGCGACCTTCGCGAGCGGGGGGTCCGTAAGCCAGGGGATCTCGGCACCGCCAAGCAGCACCTGATTGATAAATCCAAAACTGGTCGAATACATGCCAGACCACACCAAAGCGGCAAGGAAGGCAGGGAACGCATACGGCAACACCATGATGATCCGATAGGCCTTGATGCCACGTATACGGGGGTGATTGAACATTAGGGCCATGAACAGCCCCAAAGTAAAGGTGAACAGCATGGACAGTGCCGCGAAGACGACCGTCCAGATGGTGACCGAAATCAACGGGCCGCGGATAGTGTCCTCGGTGAAGGCCTTTTCGAAGTTATCCAGGCCCACATTGACAGTCCAGCCGGGCAGCAACTGTGTCCCACTAGCGGATTCGAACGCGCCGTTGCCGTAGTCGGTAGACGTGTCGCCGGTGACGCGGTTGGTCAGTGTGTCTGAAGCCTCGTCGTAGGCCAGGTTTGACACGTACTGGTACCCGCTCGTGGCTTGTGACAACCACATCGGCCGCAGCCAAAAATGGCCGCTGGTAATCGGACTCGCCGTCCCAGTCGTGTAGGTCAACCCATACTTCGGATGCGAGCGACCCACGCGGCGCTCCCTTGGCGATTTCCTCACCAGTTGGCGAGAGGTCAATAATCACAGTGGACGCATCCGCCATCGCGCTGATCGCGCACTCAAGAGCGGCTGCCGATGTTGGTGGCGGGGGATCTACGTAAAGTGACACGCGGGTTCCAGAACGGTCCATCAAGTTGACGTGGCTCTCGGCCGCGCCATCCCACGGCAACTCGCAAAGCTTCACGTTCCCATAGTCCAGTGCGTTGCGGACCTCGACGCTAGCGTCCGTCGTCCCTAGTGCTGCGACGAGGCGGTGTGCGATGGTGAGGTCAGCCAAGCGCAGTGCTTTACCCGCGGAGGTTCCCCCTACCGTCCACCAGTGGTCGATCGCGAGGTCCATATGTGGCTCCGGAGCAGGAAGGGCGTCGAGTGCGATGACGTGATTCCACGTCGCTGGCCCAATGACAACGACCTCAGCGTGGCTGAACTCCGCGGAAGTCATGGCGGGTGTCAGGAGTCACTGTGAGTCGCGGGTGCCGCGGTTGTCTTGCGCACCACAAGTTCAAAGTCGAGCGGTTCGTTGTGTGCATCGTCGATGGCGTCGTCCGTCTGGAGTTGGTCCAACAGCGTCTCGACGGCACGCTTGCCCTGGCGTTCAGGGAATTGGTTGACAGTGGTCAGATCGAAGAACGGTGCCAAGTCGTGGCCATCGATACCGATGACGGAAAGGTCATGAGGCACTGACTTGCCGAGGTCGCGTGCGGCCAGGATTGCGCCTATGGCCATCTCGTCTGAGGCCGCGAATATTGCGGTCGGTTGGACGCGCGGGTCGCCCAACAACTGCAGGGTCGCGTCGTAGCCGCCTGGAATTGTAAAGTCAGCCGATCGCACCATCAGCGGATCCACTGCCGCATTGGCGGCCGCGAGAGCGGCCTGGTAGCCTCCGCGTCTGTTCTCCGGCAGGTGGAAGTCCATCTCAAATGCCTGGCTACCGCCGATGTGGGCGATGTGTGTGTGCCCCAGCGCAAGGAGGTGCTGTGTGGCCAATTGTGCGATCGTGCGATCATCCACGCTGAGCGTTGGCACTCCCGGCAGCGGTCCGCCGAGTCCGACAACCGGTCTGCCAACGCGGTGTAGTTGCGCGAGTTCACCGTCTGCCAATTCGAGGCTGATCGCGAGAATCGCATCGACACGCTTGCGCTGCAAGAACTCCTCAAAGAGTTGTTTGCGACGCAGGTTAGTGCCGGGGGGTGCGTCAGCCCCAGGCGTGGAGTCGAGGTAGTAGAGCGTCAGGTCGTACCCAGCGTCCGCAAGCGCACGCTGGGCGCCCTTGAGTACCGTCGTGTAGAACCAACTATTCAGGAACGGCATGACCACACCAATGTTCCTGGTGCGTCCGGAAGCCAGGCTTGACGCGGCTGCGGACACGACGTAGCCCAACTCCTTAGCCGCGGCTTCGACTTTTGTCCGTGTCGCGGGGGAGACGGACACCTTGCCTGCGAGCGCGCGGGACACAGTGGCGGTGGAGACGCCAGCGAGTTCCGCCACTTTTTGGATCTTGGCCATCGATGCTCCCCGCTCGATCGTAGGGACGCTTAAGCCCGCAGCCACACAGTTGTGTCTGCCGGAATCTTATCGTTAACCGGTGTCGATACTGCGAGCACCTCGCCAGCAGGGACCGCAATGGGCTCACCTGAAACGTTCGAGTACACCGTGACGTCGCCCACCCGGAATGCAAGAACGCCTACTGGAGTATCTGCAATCCACTCAAGAGTCGACTCGGCGGTGCGGTGGACCTTTCGCAGTGCAAGCGCATCTGTGTACATGGATAGCGTGGACGTAGGGTCGCCTGACTGCGCATCGTGCGCGAGCGCGGCCCAGTCTGCCGGCTGCGGAAGCCACGATTGCCCCGTACTCGAGAATCCGAATGCGGGAGCCTCGGCGTGCCACGGAATCGGCACCCGGCAGCCGTCGCGACCGTAACGCTCGCCATCTGTGCGGAACCACGTGGGGTCCTCGCGAGCCTCGTCGGGAATATCGAGTGCCTCGGGCAGGCCTAGTTCTTCGCCTTGGTAGATATACGAGCTGCCGGGCAGCGCCAGCATCAAGAGCGTCGCGGCACGCGCGCGGCGCAATCCTGCTTCGGTCTCTGGCAGGCCAGCACTCTTGGCGCCAACGCCGTGTCCCTGTGGGTTCTCTGCGGTCAGCGCCAGGCGCGTGGCGTGGCGGACGACGTCGTGGTTGGACAGGACCCAGGTGCTGGGGGCGCCAACCGCGGAGAACTCGCGGATCGAGGTATCGATGACTTCGCGCATTGCGTCCGCTTCCCAAGCAGTCTCGAGATAAGCGAAGTTGAACGCTTGGTGCATTTCATCGGGACGCACCCACTTGGCCATGTTGGACAGTGGGTATACCCAAGCCTCCGCGGCGAGGATGCGGTCGCCCTCGTAGGTGTCCAGAATCGCACGCCACCGGCGCCAGATGTCGTGTACACCCTCTTGCGCCCAAAACGGAGGGGTCTGGGTCTCACTTCCCATGGAACCCGCCGACTCGTCGATGTGGAAGTCGGGAAGTCCGTCCTGCTTGACCAAGCCGTGGGCAACGTCGACTCGGAATCCGTCGACGCCACGATCCAGCCAAAACCGCAGCACCGCGTCGAAACCGTCTAGAACCTCCTGGTTGAACCAGTTGAGGTCAGGTTGTGATGCGTCGAAGAGGTGCAAGTACCACTGCCCAGGGGTGCCGTCTTCCTGAACAAGACGCGTCCACGCGGGACCACCAAAGACGGATACCCAGTTGTTGGGGGGCTGCGAGCAGTCGATGCCCTTACCGTCCCGGAAAATGTAACGATCGCGAATGGCGGCATCCGGCCCTGCGGCGAGCGCTGCCTGGAACCACGCGTGCTCACTCGAGGTGTGGTTAGGAACGATGTCGACAATCACCCGAAGGCCGCGGGACTTGGCCTCCGACACCATCGCGTCGAAGTCGTCGAGGTCACCAAATAGGGGATCAACATCCACGAAGTTCGCTACGTCATAGCCCGCGTCACGCTGCGGTGACGTGTAGAACGGTGACAGCCAGATCGCGTCAACGCCTAGCGCCTTGAGTGCTGGCAAGCGATCGGTGATTCCCTGCAGATCTCCGACGCCATCGCCGGACGCATCTGCAAATGATCGAGGGTAGATCTGATAGATGACGGCAGTGCGCCACCATTCTTTGCCAGTAGCCGGCGGCTCAGCGTGCGAGTTCACGTGGTTTTGTCTCCAATAGGTGCATAAGGCAAAAGGACTCTTCACGCTATCGCGATCGGGCGACCCTGCCTGATGAAGTGCTTCAACTGCCCCCTATTTCGAGGACCGCACAGCATAAATGTAAACGCTTGCTTGCATCTAGCGCAAATTGACTGCGCTTCCGGCGCGCGGAGAACGCCTTGCGTGCGAGCGGGTAGGGATCGATTGCACCAGGCATGTTGCGGCGCAAGGCCGCGTGACGTCGGTTGCCGGGTGGAATTTCGAGTCTAGAGGGCTAAAGGCACACCTCTTTTTTGTTGGCAGACAGCGGCTTCTGGTAGGCGCACCCAGACAGCAATTGTAAGCGTTTGCGCGGGCGGTGAACATTGGCGATTGTGATGGTCCGATACGAGTCAATAGGGTTCCCCGCACTCCGAAGTTATGTGTACCGGACGTTGGTCCCGGAAAATTTGGGCGGGATTACCGGATACTTCGGGGGTGAACCATTTTGGAAAGCACCGTGTTGCAAAAATAGGGCGTCTACCGCTCCTGTCCTTGGCGGCGCTTGCCTTGCTAGCTGGCATCGATGGCGCCCTCATCCTGCTCGGCCACGGTGCCCCATTCGTGTCAGACCGACTTGAGGAGGCGCACGGAGTTCTCATGGTGTTTGGATTCGTGGGCACGCTCATCGCGCTCGAACGGGCCGTTGCCTTGCGTTCCACCTGGGGTTACGCGGCGCCGACGCTGTTGGGGCTGGGCGCGATTGTGACGCTTAGCCCTGCTCCGTTGAGTGCAGGTGGTGGACTGTTCGCGGCAGGATTCGCTGCACTGCTCGGTGTGTACTGGGCGATTTGGCGCCGCCAGGTGAGCGACGAACTTGCGGTTCAGTCGCTAGGCGCCGCGCTCGGTGGTGCAGGCGCGGTACTTTGGACGGCTGGAGTCCCGGTCGCAAGCCTCCTGCCGTGGCTTGTGGGCTTTGTGGTACTCACCATTGCGGGCGAACGCGCAGAACTCTCCCGACTCGAGTCAGGGACCATCGCGCGCCAAACCCTGCGGGTATCAATTGTCTTTTGCGTAGCGGTGGTCACGACGATCTTGTGGCCCACGCTTGGCACCGCCCTGTTTGGAGCGTCATTACTAGTGCTCACCCTTGTACTTGTGGCACACGATGCCGCGCGACGCACAATACGTGCCGTGGGTCTACCGCGGTTCGCGGCGGCGTGCATGCTCGCTGGCTATTTCTGGTTAGCCGTTGCGGGCTCGTTGTGGCTCGTAGCTGGTCCGGCAGACGGTGGGGCTTACGATGCGGTCATCCACGCAGTATTTCTTGGATTCACCATTTCTATGATCATGGGGCACGCTCCGGTCATCCTTCCTGCTGTCCTCGGGATAGAGCTTCCGTATCGAGCGGTGATGTGGGCGCCGCTGGTCTTGCTACACGTCGGGCTCGTGGTGCGGCTGCTGCTGGGCGATGCGTATGGCCTTGAGTGGGCCCGTGCCGTCGGCGGCTATCTTAACGTGATCGCCCTGCTCGGGTTCGTCGTGGTTGCTGCCTGGGCCGCTATCGTCGCGACCCGCTCGCGTGCGGCGGGCGAGCGCAAGCGCGGCGCGAGTACCCCGGAACCATCCGGAGCCGTGTCGTGAGGGCGCGCTGGCACCTGCGTGCGAACGCGGTTGTGGTGGTTTGGCTGATTGCTTCAGCAGTCGTCGCAATCGGTCACCGGGGCATCGATACTGCGCCGTGGCTCATGGTGCATTTGCTCATGCTCGGCGCGATCACCGCCGCGATTCTCATTTGGAGCGCACATTTCACGCAGGCACTGCGCAGGCGTGACTTGCCCACAGGCTTGCAAGGGCAGGCGATACGGCTCGTGGCTCACAGCCTCGGCGCAATCCTCGTCATCGTCGGGGTGGTGGGCGTGGTACCCGCGTCGTTGTGGACCGGTGCCAGCATCCTGGCCATCGTCGCGGTGTGGCACTGCGCCGAGTTGTTTGTCGCTAGCGGCCACAAGCTCGGCGGGCACCTCAGTTGGTCAACGTGGGGCTACGTGGGTTCGGCGGCCGCGCTAGTCATCGGAATTGTCGGAGGCGTCTTCCTGGGCAACGGAATTTCTGACCCCGAGACGGCCGCAAGGGTGTACTTGGGCCACACCACCGCGATGCTGCTGGGATGGGTAGGTCTGACGATTGCCACCACGCTCATCACATTGTGGCCGACGGTATTAGCAGTCAGGCTGTCGCCAAGTGCGATTCGCCTGGGCCGGATCGCGCTCATCGTTCTTGGCGGCGCGCTCGCACTCGTCGCAATGGGCTTGCTGGTGGACGTCCGGGCATTGGCCGTGCTCGGCTACGTGACCTATGCGGGCGCATTGGTGCTCGTGGCCGTGCCCATGGTGATGGCGGCGCGTGCCAAGCCACCAACGACGGCAGCGGCGTTGCATATTGCAGCCGGGGTCGCCTGGCTCACGGGAACCGTCGTGGTGTGGGCGACCTTTGTGGGTGTGGCGAGCAGTTGGGAGGACGCTCACTCGCGGTTTGGCGGCCTGATCGCCCCCATTATCGCCGGGGCAGCGGCGCAGATTCTGCTCGCTGCGCTGTCACACCTGATGCCGATGGTGCTCGGAGGAGGACCCACGGCGGTGCGCGCCGCACGCGCGCAGGTGGAACGCGGCGGGGCTGCACGAGTGGTGTTGTTCAACGGCGGCATGCTGCTATTTGTCTTACCCACGCCAAGCCTCGTGACGGTGATTGGCTCAGTGATCGCGCTTGGAGCGGCCATCGCGGTGTTGGTCGCCATCATCAGCGGCATCGTGGTTTCGCGCCGTACCCAGCGTGAGGTCGCCGCGGAGGGACCGATGCTGGTGAGCCTCGAGGAGATCGAGCGCGACCGTCGACCACGCGGGCGCGGTGCAGCACTCATCGCGGGCTGCGCGCTATTGTTGGCGGCCGCGGTGGGAGTCGCGGCTGACCCCGCCGCCTCGGGTATTGGTGGCACGGACGCGGCCCAGTCCGTCGTGGCTACAGGAAGGACCGTCGAGGTCGAGGTGGAGGCGAAGGACATGCGCTTCACTCCCAGCATCATCGAGGTAGACCCCGGGGACCGGCTAGTGATCCATGTGACCAACACGGACGACGTGACCCATGACCTCGTTATGGATTCCGACGACGCCACCGGGCGCCTTGCTGCCGGCGAGAGCGCGACCCTCGATATCGGCGTTGTGGGTCGCGATATGGACGGGTGGTGCTCGGTTGCGGGTCACCGCCAGATGGGCATGACTCTCGACGTTGTATTGACAGGGCAACCCACGCAGGGCGCTGGTGGGCGAGACGGTGATAGCACAGGCGAGACCGAGGCAGGTGGGACCGAGGCGTCGGCCGCAAACAATGTGGACCTCATGGGAGAGCCGGGGATCCCGGCGCGGGACCCGAGTCTCGCCCCAGCCACCGACGACACCACCCACGAACTCACCATCGAGGTGACCGACACTGTGATGGAGGTTGCCCCCGGCGCCACGCAGACGTTGTGGACGTTCAACGGCGGACCGAATGGGCCAACGCTACGCGGCAAGGTGGGCGACACATTCGTGGTCACTCTGGTCAACAACGGCACCATGGGCCACTCGATTGACTTCCACGCCAGCAACGTCTCGCCGCAGAAGTTCATGCGCACCATTGAACCCGGCGAGAGCCTGGTCTACACGTTTGTCGCCACGCGTGCGGGCGCGTGGCTCTACCACTGCGGGACCATGCCCATTTCGATGCACATGGCCAATGGCATGACTGGTGCGGTGGTCATCGACCCTCCCGACCTGGAGCCGGTCGACAAGGAGTTTGTGTTCGTCCAGTCTGAGTATTACCTAGGTCAACAGGGTGGAATCGTGGACGCGGACAAGGTGAACGCGGAGAATCCTGACCTTGTGGTCTTCAACGGCTACGCCAACCAGTACCGTAGCGACCCGATTGAGGTGAAGGTGGGGGAGCGCGTACGCCTGTGGGTGGTGGACGCCGGGCCCAACCGTGCAACCTCCTTCCATGTGGTCGGCGGGCAATTCGACACGGTCTACAGCGAAGGCGCCTACCTGCTGGGCGGACCGGGTATCGAGACGGAGGGCGGCGCACAGGCGCTCGCATTGCAACCCGGTCAGGGCGGGTTCGTGGAAATCACGTTCGCTGAGCCCGGTCAGTACCCGTTCGTATCCCACATCATGATCGACGCCGAGCGCGGCGCCAGCGGGCTGTTCAACGTGACGGCCCCGTGAACCGCTGATTGACGACGCTGCGTCACCTGGGCGCAGCGGTACCTAAGGAGAGAGCAATGACAGAAAACCAGAACACGGCTACTCAAGGCACCTCGGCTTCACAGGACGCCGACGGGTGCGCATGCGGCGGTGACGGCGGCTGCGGAGGCGGTGAGGCTACTGAGCCCAACGTCATCAGCATTGACGAGCTCACCTCGCCCAAACCAGTCTCCGCACAAGAGGGCGACCTCGACGTGCGCACCATCGACCATTCAGTGCGCCACGCACGTGTGATCGGCGTCGTTACGTCGCTGGTTCCCGGCGACTCTATGGTGATCGCCGCCGACCACGCTCCGCGCGGCGTGATTCGCGAGATCGAGATGGACGTTCCTGGCGAGTTCACGTTCGAATATCTCGCCGAGGGCCCCTCGCTGTGGCGCTTGCAGGTCGAGCGAGTCACCTGCTGCTAGCAAAGCCACGGACACTCCGCACCGTGTTGCCTGAGGCGCGGAGTGTCCGTAGGCGAGCCGAGGTCAGTCGGTTTCGAGCCGGTCGATAAAGTGTCGGAGGTCAAAAAGGATCTCTTCGTCTGAATAGTCGGTCGCCTCCGACAATTGGCTGATGAGCCATTGCAGCGTGACTGTGCTCCCGATCAGCAACGGAGTGATCTCGAGCTGTACCTCATCGTGGTCGTCTACCTCTACGGAGAATGCTCCGGCTTGTTCTAGACCCAAAAAGGCATCATCGAAGGCTTTGTCCTCGTCCAAAGGGTCATCCGCCGCAGCAGCGTTTGAATAGAAGTCGAGGAGTACTTGGGCGGTCTTTTTTGCGGATTCATCCATGCATTGAGCATACGAGCGCCCAATGCTGCAGGTTTGACGGCGCGCTCACTTCGCTCAGGGAACACAAAAGCGGGGCCACCCCAAAGGGCAACCCCGCTTTTGCGTGTATAGAGGACGACTTAGACGTCGTAGTACAGCTCAAACTCGTGCGGGTGGGGACGGAAGCGCAAGGGGTCGATCTCATGCGTGCGCTTGTAGTCGATCCACTCTGCGATGAGGTCCTCGGTGAAGACGCCGCCTTCGAGCAGGTAGTCGTGGCTCTTTTCGAGCTCGTCGAGCACCTCGGGCAGCGAGGCGGGAACCTGCTGGATCTGTGCGTGCTCCTCGGGAGGCAACTCGTACAGGTCCTTGTCCACGGGCGCGGGGGGCTCGATGCGGTTCTTGATGCCATCGAGGCCGGCCATAAGGAGCGCGGAGAACGCGAGGTAGGGGTTGGACGACGCGTCGGGAGCGCGGAACTCGATGCGCTTTGCCTTCGGGTTGGAACCGGTGATTGGGATGCGAACCGCAGCCGAGCGGTTACGAGCCGAGTACACCAGGTTCACGGGAGCCTCGTAACCAGGCACCAGGCGGTGATACGAGTTCACCGAAGGATTGGTGAACGCGAGCAGCGATGGGGCGTGCTTAAGGATTCCGCCGATGTACCAGCGGGCTAGGTCGGAAAGTCCGCCGTAACCTGACTCGTCATAGAACAGCGGCTCGCCGTCCTTCCAGATGGACTGGTGGACGTGCATACCGGAGCCGTTGTCACCAAAGATCGGCTTGGGCATGAAGGTCACCGTCTTGCCTGCGTTCCAGGCGACGTTCTTGACGACGTACTTGAACTTCATCAGGTCGTCAGCGGAGTGCAGCAGGGTGTTGAAGCGGTAGTTGATCTCTTGTTGGCCACCGCTTCCCACTTCGTGGTGTGCGCGCTCCATGTCGAGGCCCACCTGCGTGAGTACGGTGCACATCTCGTCGCGGAGATCAGAGAACTGATCACCTGGGCTCACGGGGAAGTAACCACCCTTGATGCGCGTCTTGTAGCCGCGATTGGGCGAGCCGTCCACCTCGGTCTCAGCTCCAGTGTTCCACCAGCCACTGGAGGAGCCGATGTGGTAGTAGCTCTCGTGCTGGTTGGTGTCAAAGCGCACGGAGTCAAAGATGAAAAACTCAGCCTCGGGGGCAAAGAACGCGGTGTCTCCGATTCCGGTCGACTTCAGGTACTCCTGCGCCTTCATGGCGATGTTGCGGGGGTCGCGCGAGTAACGCTCGTTCGTGAAGGGGTCCACGATCGAGAAGTTAATAATGAGCGTCTTGGCCTTGCGGAACGGGTCAATGTACGCAGTTTCGACATCCGGCAGCAGCTTCATGTCGGACTCGTTGATGGCCTGGAAGCCGCGGATCGACGAACCGTCGAACATCGCGCCCTCTTCAAACACATCCATCGTGAACTGGTGGGCGGGAATGTTGAAGTGGTGCATCGAGCCAGGAAGGTCGCAGAAGCGAACATCTACGTACTCGACTCCCTCGTCCTTCACATAGGCGATTGCCTCGTCGGCAGTCTTAAACATCCGTTTGCTCCTTGAAAGTTAGATCTAGCCTGGAGTGGCAACTACCACCATATCGGGCGGCAGTTTCACTCGCGTTCGTGGAATGTTACGAGTATGTTAACTGCCGGGATGCGCGAATCACCTTTTGGGGCGCCAAACACGCGACTCGGAGGCGTGTCCCGTCCTACTACGATGGGCGCGTGAGCACACCTGAAGCCCTTGCGCCCCAATCTGAATCTCGACCCGGCATTGGCCGGCGCATAGTAGGTATAGTTATCGATTGGTCGCTAGCCCTCGTGATCTCGTCGGCATTCTTCGCCGATGCGGTGCTTGTTGACGACGCGACAAGCATCGAGCGGATATTTCTGGTAGGCAGTCCGTTGGCCACGCTCGGTATCTGGGCTGCGCAGCACTTCGTCCTCGTATCAACGCTGGGGTCCACGATCGGACACCGAATCCTGAGGATCAAAGTGGTACGCGAAGACGGTGGGAGCCCGGTGGGGCCGCTCGCCGGACTTATTCGCACTGGGCTTCTTGCGCTGGTGCTGCCAGCGATCTTTACGGATGTGACTGGCCGCGGATATCACGATCGTACAGCGCGCACGCAACTCATCACCACGCGCTGAGGCGGCTGGCGCTAGCGTGGACCCTTGCGGTTGGGGCGTGCGCGCATGGGGTCGACGCCCTTCGGGATTGCCAGTTTCTGGCCACCGATTGCGCGCAGTCGAGCCGCAACGGCGTCGCGCTCCTGCTTGGAGAGCGCTTTCTTGGTACGGCGAATCGCCCTTGACAACTTGGCGAGCGAAACCTGGCCCTCGTCAGTTCCCACATAGATCGCGTTCACAGGAACGCCGGGGATGAGTTTAGTGACACGGCGACGGACGGCGTCAACCTGCTTTTTGGCCGCGTTGCCGCCTTCTACAAGCAGCAGCACACCACCTCGACCGACGCCCTGGAACACGACAGACTTGCCACGCGGGTCGATCGATACGGGGTCGTCCTCAAACGTCCAACCCGATCGGATGGACTGGGCTACGGACAGCGAGCCACCCATCTGTCCTTCCATACGAGTGAAGGCAGATTTCTCGAAGCGTCGGGTCAAGGTGAACAGGGCGGCAAGCACCGCAAGCAATACACCAAATACCGCCGAGTAGACGATCGCGGCAGTGGTTCCAAGCGAAACACCCACCAGCACGGATACTGCTATGATGCCGAAAAATAAGCCGAGCATGATCGGTAGGAGGAGCTTGTCGTGTGGCGCGGTGACCTTATAGGCCTGCCAGATCAACTGGTACCAGCGCTGCTTCTTTACGGGTGCATTCTTTGCCATGATGACCCAAAGTCTAGTCGGTTAGCGAGGAAGTGAGTTCAGGGTCAATTAGACGCGTGCCCTGAGCAGCGCCGACGCTTCCTGACGGGCCTCGACGGGCTCGCCTAAGTGCGCGAGGGTGTCGGGAATCTCGCGCCCCTTGCTCTTCATGGCCTGACCCCACAGGCGACCCGCGCGGTACGACGAACGTACGAGCGGACCCGACATGACGCCGAGGAAGCCCATTTCGTAGGCGGCGTCGGACAGGTCAACGAACTCTTCCGGCCTTACCCAACGGTCAACAGGGTGATGGCGCGGGCTGGGGCGAAGGTACTGCGTGATCGTGATCAGATCGCAGCCGGCGTCGTACAAGTCCTGCAACGCCTGAAGTATTTCCTCAATGGTCTCGCCCATGCCCAGGATCAGGTTCGACTTGGTGACAAACCCGTCTGCCTGCGCGGACGACAGTACGGACAGCGATCGCTCGTAGCGGAAGGCGGGGCGAATTCGCTTGAAGATTCGGGGGACAGTCTCGACGTTATGTGCCAGTACCTCGGGCCGCGAAGCGAATACCTCGGCAAGTTGCTCCGGAACCGCGTTGAAGTCGGGGATCAGAAGTTCCACGCCGGTGCCGGGATTGAGTTCGTGGATCGTGCGAACAGTCTCTGCATAGAGCCAGGCACCGCCGTCGTCCAGGTCGTCGCGGGCGACGCCAGTGACGGTCGAATACTTCAGGCCCATCTGCTGAACGGACTCGGCGACCTTAAGCGGCTCGCCGCGGTCCAGGGCGGAGGGCTTGCCGGTATCAATCTGACAGAAGTCGCAGCGGCGTGTGCACTGCGCGCCGCCAATGAGGAAGGTGGCCTCGCGGTCTTCCCAGCACTCGAAGATGTTTGGACAGCCGGCCTCTTCGCACACGGTATGAAGTCCACCGGACTTCACCAGCGATTTGAGCTCGTTGTATTCGGGGCCCATGGTGGCCTTGGTGCGGATCCACTCGGGCTTGCGCTCAATGGGGGTTTCGGCATTTCTGGCTTCGACACGCAACATCTTGCGTCCCTCGGGTGCAATGGTCACACGGGCTCCTTTGTGGGGGTCGCGCTGTCAGCGACGCTGGTGGGTGTCTGAATAGGTACCGGCTTCGCCAAGCGTACGTTGGAAAGGGCATTTTGCAGGAATCGCGTCGCACTCGGCGCGACGTGTCCAATTGTCATATCGTGACCGGTCTCGGCACTGAGGGAGGTCACATCGGCGTCGGAGATTCCGCACGGGACGATGGACGAGAACTCGCCAAGGTCCGGGTCGCAGTTGAGCGCGAAGCCGTGCATAGTCACGCCCTTGGCGACGCGAACGCCAATGGCGCACACCTTGCGCTCTCGCCGCTGGGACGTAGCCGCAAACCAAACACCCGAGCGTTGGTCGACGCGCATCGTCTCGAGTCCGTAAGACGCGCATAGGTCAATCACGCCTTGTTCGAGGGCACGCACGTATTTCACGACGTCGACTGGCTCGCGAAGGCGCACGATCGGGTATCCCACTAGTTGGCCAGGACCATGCCACGTGATCCTGCCCCCGCGATCGACGTCAACGACGGGAGTTCCGTCCGTCGGACGATCCCACGTAGCGGTACGTTTGCCTGCTGTATAGACGCTGCTGTGCTCCACCAAAATCATGGTGTCGGGGCGAGTGCCCGCGACCACCTCAGCGTGGATGGCACGTTGGAGATCCCATGCTTCGTGGTATTCGACCAGTCGCTCGCCAAGACCGAGCCTCAGAATCTCCATGTTCCCAGGTTAACGCCTGGGAATGAAACCCTCGTGCGAGCGTTAATACACAATATGGCAATGAAGACAACGACCTGGTGGCGCCCGCTGGCGATCGTGCTCATGATTTTTGCGTGGCTCGCCATGAGTGGCGCTGGTGGTTCGACGTTCGGCAAATTGAGCTCAGTTCAGGAAAACGACGCCGGGGCGTTCCTTCCCGCCAGTGCCGAGTCGACGGAAGCCGCCGCTGCGCACGCCGAGTTCGTGCCTAACGACACGGTTCCAGGCTTATTCGTCGTCGACGGAGTCGCTAGCGAGCAGGACATCGCTGTGGTGCAGGCGTTCGCTGACGAGGTTGCTCAAGCAACGCTTGAGGGCGACCCCGCAGGTCGTACTGTGAGGGACGTACTCGTGGCGGAGCCCATCGCGATCCCGTCCGAAGACGGCGACGCGGTGCTGGTGGCGTTCAACCTTGATTCCGAGCAGTACAGCGAGACGAGCGGTGAAGACACCATCGGAGATGTGTTCGTCTCAATCGTGCGAACAGTTTGGGCCGATCAGGACACTCAGCTCAATGGCTACCTGACGGGCCCTGTGGGCCTCGTGGCGGATCTGGTCGCGGCCTTCGCCGGCATCGATGGAATTCTGTTGCTGGTCGCGTTGGCTGTGGTGCTGGTCATCCTGCTCATCGTCTACCGGAGTCCGGTGCTGCCATTCGCGGTGCTGATCACAGCCATGATCGCTCTGACTGCGGCGATCATCGCCGTGTACGCGCTGGCTAAGGCCGATGTCATCACCCTCGACGGCCAGAGCCAAGGCATCATGTTCATCCTGGTAGTAGGAGCCACCACCGATTACTCACTGTTGTTGGTGGCGCGCTATCGCGAGGAACTGTTGCGCAACGAGTCGCCATACTCCGCGATGGCCATCGCCTGGCGGCGCTCGCTCGAACCCGTCGCCGCATCGGCCGGCACCGTGGTGCTTGGTCTATTGGTATTGCTGCTTTCCGATCTCAAGTCAAATGCTTCGCTTGGGCCTGCAGGGGCGATCGGCATCGTGGCTGCGTTCGCTGCCGCGCTCACGCTACTTCCCGCGCTGCTACTCATTGGCGGTCATCATGCTCGTGGAGTCTTCTGGCCACGCCGTCCGGTCTATCGCGGCGACGATGCGCAGGATGAGGACACCATCGAGGCAGTCGAGCATCGTGCCGCAGTCTGGGGACGCATTTCGCGCCGTGTGGATGCTCGGCCCCGCCGGGTTTGGATTGGGGCCGGTGCAGTGTTGCTGATCATGTCTGCGGGACTATTCGGGCTGAAGGCCGACGGCCTCGGTGACAAGGACGTTTTCCTTGGCGAAGTGGAGTCGATCACCGGGTTCGATGTTCTAGAGCAGCACTTTGATGCAGGACAAAGCTCGCCGATCCGCATCATCGTGTCCGAGGACGCTGCAGACGACGCACTTGAGGCCGTCGCCGGCGTCAATGGAATCACCTCTGCCTATTTCCTCACAGAATCGCTCGCTCAAGGCGAACCTCCTATGGGCGGGAAAGAACCTGGGATTGTGGTTGATGGCAACGTCGAGATCGACGCTGTGACCGAGGTGACTTCCGCTTCGCGCGAGGCGGCTGACACGGTTCAGGAGGTGCGCGACGCAGTGCACCCGCTCGACGAGTCCGCATTGGTGGGCGGGGAGGCTGCAGAAAACCTCGACACGCGTCTGACGACGGAGCGTGACATCCGCGTGATCATTCCCGTGATCCTGCTGGTGATTTTGGTAGTCCTCATTCTGCTGCTGCGGGCCGTGGTGGCGCCGGTTCTCATCGTGCTGGCGAACATTTTGTCCTTTGCTGCGGCTTTGGGACTGTCATCGCTGCTGTTTAACCATGTGTTTGGCTTTCCGGGCATGGATCCGGGCACCCCGTTGCTTGGGTTCGTGTTCCTTGTCGCGCTAGGCGTCGACTATTCGATCTTCCTGATGTCGCGAGCGCGGGAAGAAAGTCTGGCCCACGGCAACCGTGAGGGCATTCGACGCGGTCTGGCAGTCACCGGCGGCGTGATCACGTCCGCTGGTGTCGTGTTGGCGGCAACCTTTGCGGCGCTCGGTGTCATTCCGCTGATCTTCCTGGCCCAGATCGCCGTGATTGTTGGGCTCGGGGTCTTGATCGACACCTTGATCGTGCGTTCGCTGCTGGTGCCAGGGCTGGTCTCCGACGTGGGCCGCTTCTCTTGGTGGCCATGGCATGCTCGTATTAAAGACTAAACGCCTTCTGCAATTACGTCTTGTGGATAACCCCCAGATCGTGGCGCGATTTGCCACAGTGGGGGAGTGAAATGGTTCTACCCGCAACGTAAAGACGCCACCGCCCCCGCGCAGCGCGCTGCGGTGCAGGCGCGCACGGTCCAGCGCACGATCGGGCGCGGGACGGACCTACTTGACGCCGCGCGGGAGCGTGTTGCGTTGCTCAGCCTCGTCGACGATTCCCGGGTCTGCGTCCCCGAACGCGTAGTGACGGAACGCGCAGGCGACGTCGTCGTGGTGATGCCTGTGATTGAAGGACGTGACCTCGATACACTTTTGGGTCAACGCGGCCACCTCTCAGTGGGAGAGTGTGTGAGCCTTGGAATGCAGTTGTGTGGAGCGCTTGAGACCATGCATGGGGTGGGGCTCGCACACGGGGACGTCTCTCCAGCGAACGTCATGGTGGGTGCGGCCGGCTGCGTATTGGTCGACACCGTCGCAGGCGCAATGCCGCACGAACGCGGGACAGCAGGGTATGCGGCGCCGGAGCGTGGCAACGCGGCGACCTTCGCAGCCGACGTGTATTCGGTGGGCGCTGTGTTGGCTGAATGCATCGAACCATCCCACCGTGCGGCCTTTATGGGATGGCTCGATCCGCTGATGGATCCGGCCCCCGCCCGTAGACCGAGCGCAGGTGCGGTGGCGCGCGGACTTGAGCAATGCGCACGCCCTCTACCGGTCGTGGCTGCCCAAAGCGGAGTCGTGAGCCAGATGCGAGACCACGCTCGCGAACCACGCGCCCGCACCGTTGCGCTGCGAAGTGGTCGTGGGTGGCGCATACGGCGGCACTTGGCTCGGTATGGGACCGCAGTTGCTGCAGTGGTGGCTGTAGCTGCCGGAGTGCTGTGGTTAACGGAGCACGCCGACCGCGCGTCAGCCGTCCCTGGTCCGGGAAGGCCATTTGTCGAAGCCCCAGTTCTGGATTCCGGGCCCGTTGCCTCCGCAGTTGAGTCTGCCAGAACTCTCACGCGGCAGCGATTCGATGCTCTTGCGGCAGGAGATGCGGATGCACTGATGGCCACCGTAGTGGCAGGCTCCTCAGCTGCAGAACAGGTGGGGGAGCAGGCGGCTGCGCTGCGCGAAGGCACTGTTTCCTTTGTCGGTCTATCAGTTCTGATTGTTGACGTCACCGTCGACTTCGCGAACCATGTGGCGTCGACGCGAGGAGATGTGGCCCGGGTCGCTGTGAAGTACGACGTCGCTGCTCACAAGGTGGTGCGCGGAGAATCGGTTACCACTGTCGCCGCGCACCGCGAAAACGTGGTGCTGCAACTGAAGAGCAACGGGACTACATGGCGGGTGGCGCGAGCCCTGCCTCAGTCATGACCCACGCGGCTGCATCTTCAATGTTGGGGTGGTGCCATTCAAACCCCAGGCGAGTGAGCACTCCGGGCTTTGCGTTCTGCGAGGTCAGCAAGTCCTCGACCGCCGGACCGATCGCTAATTCCAGCGCCCATGCTGGAACCACGAAGCCCGGCGTCTTGCCAACCACCTGACTGAGCGCTGCCATCAAGTCCTGATCACGCACCGCTTGTGGCGCGATCATATTCGCGGGACCTACATGATCGGAATCGATCAGGAAGCGAATTGCTCTCGCTTCATCCTCGAGCGTGATCCAAGAATGCCATGCGTTTGCGCCACCAAGGCCACCGAGAAAGCCGCGCTTGACAAGCGGCAGGAGCCGCTGTGCAAAGCCCCCATGGGGAGCGAGGACTAGGCCGCTGCGGATGAAGACCGTGCGAATGCCAGCGTCGACAGCGGGTGCAGCTGATTCTTCCCACGCCACCGCGATATCGGAAAGGAATGTGGTGCCCGGGCCAGAGCGCTCCGTAAGGACCTCTTCGCCGCGAGCACCGTAATAGCCCATGGCGGAACCAGAAATTAGCACCCCATCGGTCCGAGAAGCGTAAGCGCGTGTGAGCAGTGAGGTGGAGTCCACCCTGGATTGCTTCACTACGGCTTTGTGGCTGTCCGTCAGACGTTTGTCGCCGATGGATGCGCCGGCTAGGTTCACGACCACGTCGGCGGACTGCACCACATCTTGATCGATCACGCCGCCCACAGGGTCCCACTCGGATTCGAATGGGCCCCGCGGCGAGCGGCGTACGAGCGCAATCACCTCGTGGTCATCGGCGCGCAAGGACTCGGTCAGTGCGGTACCAATCAGGCCAGAGGCCCCAGAGATGACGACGCGCATCGGGTGGGCTCTACAGGCCGACTTCGGACTCGAAAGCGCCTTCTTCAAGACGCTTCTTGACCGACTGCAGGAAGCGAGCGGCGTCCGCGCCATCGACGATGCGGTGGTCGTAGCTCAATGGGAGGTAACACATTGGGCGAATGGAGATCACGTCTTCGCCATTGGGGCCACGCACCACGACGGGCTTCTTGACGATCGCGCACGTTGCCAGGATTCCGACCTGCGGGGAGGGAACGATCGGCGTGTCGAACATCGTGCCACCTGAACCCGTGTTGGTCACAGAGAAGGTTCCGCCGGAAATCTCGTCAGCCTTGAGGCTACCCGTACGGGCACGGCCAGCGAGGTCGTTGATTGCTTTGGCGTGCTCGGCGACAGTCATGTACTCCGCGCCGCGCATCGTCGGGAGCATAAGGCCCTTGTCAGTATCGACAGCAAGCGACAGGTTCACGGTGTCGTGATAAACGATGGTCTCGCCATCAACAGACGCATTCAGGAACGCGTGCTCGGCGAGAGCTTCGGATACTGCACGAGTGAAGAACGGTAGGAACGTGAGTTTGACACCCTCGCGCTCCTGGAAACCGTCCTTTGCTTTGGCGCGCAGCGCCCAGATCTTGGAGCAGTCAACCTCGATGACGGAGGTGAGCTGCGCCATTGAGTGCAACGACTCCATCATCTTTGCCGACGTCAGTTTGCGGATGCGCGACATCTTGATGGTCTGCCCGCGCAATTCCGATTCGGTAAGTCCCGCTGAAGTGGCCGGGGTATTGACCGTTTCAGCAGGTGTCGACGATGCTGCCGGGGCGGCTGGCGCCTCGGCAGGCTTGGAAGCCGCCTCGATGACGTCTTCCTTGCGGATACGACCGCCCACGCCCGTGCCTGTCACGGAGGCGAGGTCAACACCACGCTCTGATGCGAGCTTGCGTACGATCGGCGTCACGTAGCCGCTGCCTGCCGTGGCCGGTGCGGAAGTAGTGGCGGGCGCTGGTGTGGACGCTGCGGGGGCCTCGGGCTCGGGGGCAGTTGGCGGGGCAGCCGCCTCTGGCTCGGGAGCCGACTGCGGTTCAGGTGCAGCCGCCTGTTCGGCAGGAGCCGACGCGGTTCCGGGAGCAGGGGCCTCGGGAGCTGGTGTGGACTCGGGCTCGGGGGCAGATTCGGGCTGTGCTGCTTCCGGCTCGGCGGGCGCCGACTCCTCGGCGGCCGGCGCGGCACCAGCGTCGCCGACGCGGCACAGGACGGTGCCGACCTCGGCGTCCTCGTCCTCCTGAACCAGGATCTCGGTGAGAGTTCCGGCGAAGGGGGAGGGGATCTCGGTGTCAACCTTGTCAGTCGACACTTCGAGGAGGGGCTCGTCGACCTCAACGGAGTCGCCGACGCTTTTGAGCCAGCGGGTGACGGTGCCTTCGGTCACGGATTCGCCGAGGGCAGGAAGCTTGACATCGTGGCCGCCTGTCGCCGGTGTAGAGGATGCGCTCGGCTCGGGCGCCTCAGCCGCGGGAGCGGGCTCAGCAGCGGGAGCGGGCTCAGCAGCGGGGGCGGGCTCAGCAGCGGGGGCGGGCTCAGCAGCTGCTGGAGTCTTTGCTTCAGCCGGAGCTTCCTCAACGTCAGCCTCAGCCTCAGTTTCAGAGGCGGCCTCAGTTTCAGGGGCGGCCTCTGCTGCAGGGCTCTCCGCTGCAACAGGTGCAGCGGAGGACTCGGGAGCAGCATCGCCGCCACCCGACTCTCCGGCTTCACCGACGCGGCATAGGACGGTGCCGACCTCGGCGTCCTCGTCCTCCTGAACCAGGATCTCGGTGAGAGTTCCGGCGAAGGGGGAGGGGATCTCGGTGTCGACCTTGTCGGTCGACACTTCGAGGAGGGGCTCGTCCACCTCAACGGAGTCGCCGATGTTCTTTAGCCAGCGGGTGACGGTGCCTTCGGTGACGGATTCGCCGAGGGCAGGAAGAGTGACGTCGTTGCTCATGATGCTCATTGTCTCCGAAATCAGTCGTGTTGGTGCAGTGGCTTACCGGCGAGCGCCAGGTGCGCCTCTCCGAGCGACTCGTTCTGGGTGGGGTGGGCGTGGAGAAGTGGAGCTACATCCTCGGGGTGCGCGTCCCAGCTCACAATCAGCTGTGCCTCACCGATCTGCTCGCCCATGCGGGCGCCGATCATGTGGATGCCGACGACGGGGCCGTCCTTTACCCGAACGAGTTTGACGAAGCCCTGGGTGCCGAGGATCTGGCTCTTGCCGTTACCACCCAGGTTGGTTTCGAGCGCTACAACCTTGTCAGCGCCGTAGACCTCGATGGCCTTGGCCTCGGTAAGTCCCACTGACGCGACCTCCGGGTCGCAATACGTCACGCGAGGAATGTTGGACTCGACGATCGGCTGCGGGTTCAGGCCAGCGATCTGCTCTGCTACAAAGATTCCTTGTGCAAAGCCACGGTGCGCGAGTTGCAGACCGGGCACGATGTCGCCGACCGCGTAGATATTCGCAACACCCGTGTGCAGGCGCTCGTCGGTAAGGACGAATCCGCGGTCCATACGCAGGCCCTGGTCTTCGTAACCAAGATTGGCGGTGCGGGGGCCACGGCCGACTGCGACGAGCAGGAGCTCCGCTTCAAGGACGCTACCGTCCTCGAGAGTGACCTTGACGCCGTCGTCCGACTGCTCGACACCCTGGAACTTGACGCCGGTCTTGAAGTTGATCTTGCGCTTACGGAACTGGCGTTCGAGTGCCTGGGACAGCGCCTCGTCCTCGTTGGGAACCAAGTGCGGCAAGCCTTCAACAATGTCGACTTCTGCGCCAAAGGATTTCCACACGGATGCAAACTCGACGCCGATGACGCCGCCACCGAGCACGATGGCTGACTGGGGAACAACGTCCAGTTCGAGTGCCTGGTCGGAGGTCATTACCCGGCCACCGATTTCGAGTCCCGGCAGTGAGCGAGCGTACGAACCCGAGGCAAGAATGATGTTCTTGCCGGTGTAACGCTCGCCGCGAACTTCAACGGTGTCGGGGCCTACGAGGGTGCCGTGACCCTCGATGACGTGGACCTTGCGCGACTTGATGAGCCCCTGAAGACCCTTGTATAGGCGGTCAACGACACCCTGCTTATACGAATTCACCGCAGTCATGTCGATGCTGTCGAGCGTGGTGTTCACGCCGTACTTGGACCCGTCACGGGCGTTGTCGGCCAGTTCTGCTGCGTGTAGGAGCGCCTTGGTGGGGATACATCCGTTGTGCAAACAGGTGCCGCCGAGCTTGGACTCTTCGACGAGGCCAACAGTCAGGCCCAACTGGGCTGCGCGCAGGGCTACGGCGTATCCGCCACTACCAGCGCCGAGGATAAGAACATCAAATGAGCTTGGGGTTGACTCGGTCACAGTGAAAATCTCCTTGTAAGGAAGTCGGTATTACCCATCTTGCCACTCGAAAGCGCACACGCGAACCGCAAAGCGTGACTAACCTGGGCACATGGGCATTTTCTCGCGTAAGTCTCGCTCAAAGTCGGCTTCTCACGGATCCGGCACGAGTTCAAAGGAGGCGCAGGCGGCTACCGTCGCGCACCTCAAGGCGTTCATTGCGGCGCAGGAGGGGTGCGAGGCCTTCATTGAGCCGCCCACGCGCGTCACGCAGACGACGGTGGTGGTCGTTGCGCAAACTGGACAGTGGACGCGCCGCAAGGTCCCAGATCCCGTTGCTGCGCGAAAACTCGCGACCCAGCTGGGCATTCCTGCCTTCGACGTGAACCTGTCGGGTTATCCCTCGCGGATGCGGGAATGGAACGAGACGCACCGCAAGAGCCTCTAAGCCTGACGGCCCGCGCACTTCGGCTCAACAGCAACGGTGTATACGCCAATTGAGGAAAGACGACGCCCGCCCCAGCGGTGCTGGAGCGGGCGTCGTCTTTTGGACTGGAACTGTGGATTAAGCGTTCGCGCGGTTCTCGAGGAACCTCAGCAGGGTGCGTACGCCGGCGCCGGTAGCGCCCACAGGCGTGAAACCGTGCTCGGACTCTTCGTTATATGCAGGACGCGCAATGTCGAGGTGCGCCCACTGTGCATCGCCCACGAACTGCTGCAGGAACACGCCTGCCGATAACATGCCGCCCGCTGGTCCAGCGATGTTCTGGAGGTCGGCCACCTTGGAATCGAGTTGTTTGCGCAGGTGCGCCGGAAGCGGCATCGGCCACATCGGCTCATCGACTGAATCGGCTGCTGCAACGACCTCTTCGCGTACGGCGTCAATGCCCATGACGCCCGAGGTGCGCGTGCCGAGCGCGATACCCTGCGCGCCGGTGAGCGTGGCGATGTCCAGAACCACGTCGGGGTTGTCTTCGATAGCGCGCACCAGACCATCTGCGAGGACCAAGCGGCCCTCGGCATCGGTATTAAGTACCTCGACGGTCTTGCCGCCGTAAATGCGGATCACATCGGACGGGCGCTGCGCGGTAGCCGAAGGCATGTTCTCCGCCAGGCACAACCAACCAACGACGCCGACCTGAAGATTGGCCCGAGCCGCGCCGAGCACGGTGTGCATCACTGCCGCTGCGCCCGCCATATCTGTCTTCATGGTCTCCATTGACTTCGGTGGCTTAAGCGACAGTCCACCCGAATCGAAAGTGATCCCCTTGCCGACGAGCGCGACCGTCTGCTTGGCGCCTTCGGGCTTCCACTCGAGGCGGACCAACCGTGGCAAACGTGACGAACCCATGCCTACCCCGAGGATTCCGCCGAAGCCCTGCTCTGCGAGTTCCTGAACATCGAAAATCTTTGTCTCGACGCCCATCTCTGCGGCGTAGCCCTCCGCGATCTCCGCAAAGGAGGCGGGGAACAAATCCAATGGCGGGGTGTTCACGAGGTCGCGCGTTCCTGCGACGGCACCTGCGACGACCCGAGCGCGCTCAAGTGCGGCTTCGCTCGCACCAGCCACCAGCCATTTGGTGCCGGTGTCCTCGTGCGACAGTTCCTCGTCAAACTCTTCGTCGGACTTGTAATCAAGAAAGCGATACGCACCCAGGAGGGCGCCTTCTGCGGCTGCAGTAATGCCCGCATCGTTGCTGTCGACGGCGATTGCGACCACACCGGGGTTCTTGCCGCATGCACGAGAGGCCGAGCCGAGTGCGAGGCGTAGGTCACCGGGAGTGCCGTCTCCGAGGCCAACGAGGATGACGCGACCTGCGGATATTCCAATGCCAGGAAGAACGGTGGTTGAGCCAACGTCGCCGCACGGTTCGAGCTTCGCGGCCAGTTCAATGAGGGCTTGGTGCACGCTGTCTGGCAGTTGTGAGTGGGCGGAAATAGTGCCTTCAGCGGTGACACCCAGGATCAGGGCATCCGCTTCGAGCGTGGAGAGGTTATCGCTTGTGGCGTGTATTGAGGTCATGAAACGAGCCTAACCCCGAGTAGATTTGAGTTGTGTACTCCTACCTCTATCGCAAAGTCATTTCTCGTCTAGACGCCGAGGCTGCGCACCGCCTGGGTGTCACAGCTTTCCAGTACGGCTATGTGGGCTTTAGGGCTGCACGCGCCGTGGGCGCGGTCAGTCGGCCCACTGCCGCGGGCGCTGTGACTGCCATGGGGATTACTTTTCCAGCACCGTTAGGCCTGGCTGCAGGCATGGACAAAAACGGTGTGGCCGTGCGCGGACTAGCCGCATCGGGGTTCGGATTTGTTGAAGTCGGCACGGTGACCGCCCGGCCGCAACCCGGTAATCCCAAGCCGCGATCATGGCGCGAACTCGATGTGCGCGGACTGCGCAATCAAATGGGCTTTAACAACGAGGGCGCCGACGCTGTGGCGCGACGGCTCGCCGTAATGCGCCAGTCCACCGAGGGCGCCAAGGTCGTGATGGGCGTCAATATTGGCAAGACTAAGATCACGGCGGCGGAGGATGCCGCAAGCGATTATGCCTATTCGGCACGAGTGCTCGCGCCCTACGCCGACTACATCGTGGTCAACGTAAGTTCTCCTAACACTCCGGGCTTGCGTGACCTCCAGTCGGCGGAATCGTTGCGCCCGATTCTGGTAGCGGTGCGACAAGCCGCAGACGAGTCAGGATCACGCGTGCCATTGCTTGTAAAGATCGCGCCTGATCTTGCTGACGAGGATGTTGACGCGGTGGCCGACCTCGCAATCGAACTTCGACTCGATGGCATCGTGGCCACCAACACGACTGTCGCTCACGATCGCGGTCCCGGTGGAGTGTCCGGCCCCCCTGTGAGGCAGCGTGCTCTGGAGGTCGTTGGTCGTCTTCGCAAGCGGGTGGGACCGGATATGACCATCATGGGCGTAGGCGGCATTGATTCGATCGCCGATGCGCGTGCATTGCTTGAGGCCGGCGCTACGCTTTTGCAGACCTACACAGGTTTTGTTTACAACGGACCAGGGTGGGTTGCCCGTATCAACGCTGAACTCACGCGGTAGCCCACGCGACAGCCACTCGATTGCGCATTACGCTGAGCGTGCGCCAAGCAGTGACGGACCACCCCGTCACGAGCAGGGCGAAAAGCCCCACTGCGAGCGCCGCGACAGCGTTCGAGCCAGTGTGTGCCGCCAGCCCGGACGCACCAGTGACACACGTGCCAACGGGGAAAGTGAACGACCACCAGGACAGCGTGAATGGCATTCCGCGTCGTAGGGCGTGGCGAGTGAGCAACACGACGATCGCGAGCCACAAAATGGCAAAGCCCATCGTGGGGACGCCGTACACCACAGCGAGTTTTGGTGCCATCGTCGCGGCTACGGGACCGATCACTGTCCCCGTATGATCCGCAAGCAGATTCGCTGCTGTGGTGGACTGGCCCAGGAACCCGAGCACAATCCACGCCGTGGGCACGATGGCGGCGGCTGGAACCGACTTGTGTGTGAGGCGGCTCCACACTTGCGCGGTCACAATGAGCGACGCGAGCAGGCTTGCGCCAAACATAGCTAATAGGGCCAGCGTGAAATCCAAGCGCGCTTGCCCAGGGCGAACGTGCTCGATCAACAGGGCGCCGGTCGAGGCCGACACCATGGGCGCGACGATCGGCATCAGCCATCCTCCGAAGGCGTCGTCCGGCTCAAACGTGTGTCGTGTGAACATGATGTACGGGACAACCGCCGCGGATATCAGAGCGATCAGCGTGCCAATCGTCCACAACGAGGCGAAGATCACGAGGGCGAGTTGCTCGGGAAGGAATTCTTGGCCAGCAAGGTAGGCGCCCGCTCCCACCGACATGAGCCCCATCGCGGGCGCTCCGTATGAATGGGCGCGCACCGAGTCCACTCGGTGGCTGCCAGCGATCCCGGGATGCCAAATTCCCTGCAAGAACCACGCGGTGGAAGCGACCACCATGATGCTGGCACCCAGCACCCACACCCCTGCGGCGATGGTGTGCGATACGACATTTCCGATAGGCAGGGTCGTGAGCGCGACGGCAATAATCGACGTGCCCATCACGGGGGTGAACCAAGCGGGAGAGTAGCGCTCGCTCAAGGTGTGTGCAGTACTGGCTACTCGCGTCGCGTAGCTGGCTTGCAGGGCGGTCGGTCGCACGCTTGTCATGGTCACGTATCGATTGTGGCCCTCGCACTCTGGGCTCGGTAGTGGCATGATCGGGTGATGGCACAAGATAAACTTGTGGCATTGAGAAAGAGGTGGAGATGACCCGTCAACTCACGGAGCTCGCGCCACTACGTATGTTGGTGGCTGTGCACGAGTACGGATCATTGACGGCTGCCGCCGATGTGCTCGGAGTTTCCCAGCAGGGCGTGTCCTCGCGTATGCGCGCACTCGAGCGACAGTGGGGCCTGAGACTATTCGAGCGGTCAACGCGCGGAACGATGTTGACCCCTGAGGGCGTGGTCATCGCGGAGTGGGCGCACGAATTGCTGACGCGGGCCGGGTCGTTCGACGCAGCAGTGGATTCGCTCAAACGCGACGCCGCGACCCATGTGCGAGTGGCCGCGAGCCTCACTGTCGCCGAACATCTGATGCCCATGTGGTTGACGCGGTTCGCGGCCACGGGGGACGCTGCGCGACTCGAGCTCGCGGCGGCCAACTCTGTAGCTGTCATCGAACTCGTCCGCCAGGGGACCCATGCCATCGGCTTTATCGAGACGCCTGATGTGCCCGAAGACCTTGCATACACGTTGGTCGCGAGCGATGAGCTCGTCGTGGTGGTGGGCAACACTCACCCGTGGGCGACGCGCACCTCGGTTGGTGTGCGAGAACTAGCGGCGACTCCACTGATCAGCCGCGAGCCCGGTTCTGGGACGCGCACGACGCTCGAGCGTAGGGTTGGCGCGGCGGTGCCGGGAATCGCGCTGGCCGCTCCTGCGGCAGAACTTCCCACCGCTCTCGCGATCCGCTCGACTGTGATGGCAGGCGGGGGAGTAGCGGTGTTGAGCGCGATGGCTGTGGCGGACGATCTCGCAGCAGGCCGCCTCACTCGCATTGAGACTGACGGAGTGAGTTTCCCTCGTCCGATCGTGGCCGTCTGGGATTCGCGCTCGCGGCCCATACCGGCGATAAAAACGCTGCTAGATATCGCTTTGCGGAGTCGTGACTAGCCTCGACGCCCGGTCGCCTTAAGCCTTCAAAAGATACTTCCCTCGGGTGGGAACAGGCTGGCAGTATCGGGCGTTCAACATATGTACGCACCTGCCAGGCGTACAAGCATTGTTTTCTCCTTTTGATACAGAAAGCCCCCGGGAACCTGGACGGTCCCGGGGGCTTTCTGTATGTCTGGAGCGTATCAGGACGGCCGTGTCTGGGGGCTTGTCTCCACAGTCTTGCCCGCGTCACGAACCACTGCGTCGCCCAGTGCATCGTCAATGCGTGTCATGAGTTCCGCCGGGATTTCTATGCCGCTCGCCTTCGCGTTTTCGTATACCTGTTCAGGACGCGAGGCGCCGATGATCGCAGCCGCAACATTTTTGTTTTGGAGTACCCACGCGACCGCCAACTGCGCCATTGACAGGTCGAGCTCGTCGGCAATGGGCTGGAGCTTGAGAACACGAGTCAAAAGTTCGTCGTTCCCTAAGAAACGGCTGATCATGTTCTTGCCGCCCTTGTCGTCGGTGCCACGCGAACCCGCTGGCGCGGGTTGACCCGGCTTGTACTTGCCGGTGAGCACTCCCTGTGCCACTGGGGACCAAACAATTTGGGACACCCCCGTGTCTTGAGACGCAGGCACTACCTCGTCCTCAATGACTCGCCACAGCATTGAGTACTGGGGCTGGCTCGACACCAACTGAATGTTGAGTTCCTTGGCTAGCTTTGAGCCCGCACGGATCTGATCGCCTGTCCACTCGCTCACGCCAATGTAGTGAGCCTTGCCTTGACGTACCACGTCAGCAAACGCGATCATCGTCTCTTCGAGTGGCGTCTCGGTGTCGAAGCGGTGCGCCTGGTAGAGGTCAACGTAGTCGGTCTGAAGACGCTTGAGCGAGCCGTTGATGGACTCCATAATGTGCTTGCGCGATAGCCCGCTGTCATTCGCGCCTTTGGGACCGGTCGGCCAGTAGACCTTGGTGAAGATCTCAAGACTTTCGCGGCGTTCGCCCTTGAGGATGTCACCAAGGACCACCTCGGCACCCGTGTTTGCGTACGTATCAGCGGTGTCGAAGCTAGAGATGCCGACATCGAGTGCCGCCGTGACGCAGGCCGCAGCCTGCTCGTTCTCCACTTGCGACGCGTGCGTGAGCCAGTTGCCGTACGTGAGTTCCGTGATTTTGAGGCCGGAGTTGCCCAGATAGCGATAGTTGATCATGACTTCACCCTAACCACGCGTTCACGTGCCAAGTCGCCAAGGACCTATGCTCACTGCCAAATGCCACTAATGGGAGGGGTCAGACAGGGAATTCCTTGCGATCAACCTTGGGGCGGGGCACGCGGAAGCGGCGCAAGTTGAAGTGCCGTGAAATGACGTAGAACGTCCAACCGCGGGGGAGCTTTCCGTCGCCAAACTTCACGATAAAGGCCTTCTTGATCCGGCGGATCATCAGGAAAGTGTCCACACCTGCGATCAACACAATCACATAGAAGACCAGGATCAGCAGGCCGCCGATTGCCTCAGTGTCCAAGAACAGCGACCCGATCACGAAAACGATTGATAGGGGCAACAGGAACTCGCCGAGGGAGGTGCGAGCGTCGACGTAGTCGCGCAGGAACCGACGTTCGGGACCGCGGTGCTCCGCAGGCATATTGCGCTCGTCGCCCGCACGCATCGCTGCGTATTCCTTCTCACGATCCGACCGAACCTTGGCCTTGCGGTCCTTATTGCTCGCCTTGGGGTCAATCACCAAGCCGCGCTGGTTTTTTGCCTCCTGCGCTTTGCGCTTTGGCGTGGGCCGGCCCTTCGTGACCGCTGTGGCGGCCGCTTCCTCTTCGGTGAGGTTAGTCGCCAGAGTGTTGGGCACGACGGCGTCGGAATCGGCGGAATTGTCCTTATTCTTGCGCATGAGTTCCTTAATCGGTGCCGCGCAGCGCCACCGGTGCGTCGCGCTCGTCGCGCAACGTCGGGTTGAAGTGTGGGGTTAGTCCTTGTGGGCGTCTTTGGCTGGCAACGCGAGCATGCGATCCAGGGCAACCTTGGCATCGGCCTCAGTCTGCGCATCGACGATGATGCGATTGGGCACCTCGCCCGCGATCAGTGACTCAAGCGCCCACACTAGGTGCGGTAGATCAATGCGGTTCATTGTCGAGCAGAAACACACCGTGTCCTCAAGGAAGTGAATGTCCTTGTCTGGGTGCGCGTTGGAAAGTCGACGAACGAGGTTGAGCTCGGTGCCAATGACCCATGACGAGCTTGGTTCTGCGGCATTGAGAGTATTGATGATGAACTCCGTGGAGCCAACGTAATCCGCACTTGTCACGACTTCGTGAGTGCATTCGGGGTGCACGAGCACGTTAATACCGGGGACTTTGGCGCGGGCCTCATCGACGTTCTCTTTGCGGAATCGCCCGTGCACCGAGCAGTGACCCTTCCACAGGATGACGCGAGCGTTGGCAATCTGCTCCGATGTATTGCCTCCGAGCGGCTTGCGTGGGTCGTAGACCACACACTCGTCCAAACTCAATCCCAATTGCAATACGGCGGTATTGCGTCCCAGGTGTTGGTCGGGGAGGAACATCACTTTGCCTTCGCCCTCCACGCCTCCCACCTGGTCAAAGGCCCACCGCATCGCGACCTCGGCATTTGAGGAAGTACAGACCACGCCACCGTTGCGGCCGCAGAAGGCTTTGATTGCGGCAGTGGAGTTCATGTACGTGACGGGGACTGCTGCCTCTGCGAATCCCGCCTCAGCGAGTTGTTCCCACGCGTCTTCAACCTGGTTGATGTTGGCCATGTCGGCCATCGAGCAACCGGCGGCCATATCGGGAAGGATGACGGCTTGCGAGTCGTCGGTCAGGATATCGGCGCTCTCAGCCATGAAGTGCACCCCACAAAACACGATGAAATCAGCCGCGGGGCGCGCCGCGGCGTCGCGCGCGAGCTTAAAGGAATCACCGGTGACATCAGCGAACTGGATGACCTCATCCCGCTGATAGTGGTGCCCCAAGATAAATACACGATCGCCAAGAGTCTCTTTGGCGACTGTCGCGCGGCGCACTAGATCGGGATCCGAGGCGTCGGGTAGGTCGCCAGGGCAATCCACGCCGCGCTCGGACATTGGGTCACGTCGCTGGCCAAGCAATAGCAATGCCGGCGAATCGGACGGTTCCATGAACGTCGAAGTCATTCGTCTATTGTGGCACGCCGCGCAGGGCACACTAGTGACCATGCGTGTGGTGCTGGTGTGTGTAGGTGCGAGTGACGGTCACGGCGGCATGGTGCCCGCATCCCAAGTGAGGGACGTTGCAGTGCAAGCGTGGGAGGCTACTTCGCCCCACGCAGACGTCGTTGGCTTCGCGATCGGCGATGGTGGGCCGCGTTCGAGCGACGCCATTCAGACGGACCGTAGCATCGTGGGAGGAGTTGAATGCGTGCGTATCGAAGACGATGCGGATGGTTCGCGGCGCATGATGCTCGCGCCGCGCGCAGGTGCCCCCCGTTGGAATCCCCTCGATCTGGCCACTGGCCTGCTGGGCCTGGCTGCCCAGGCCAAAGCGTCAGGTGTGCGAACCTCAGTGGTGATCCCGGTGGGCGACGCGGACTGTGCGGGCGATGCGACGGAACTGTGGGGCGGGGCAGTGGCCGTGATGCGTGACGCAACCGACGCACTGGACATGACCGTTCTGTGCGCTAGCGACCGCCCCCTGGTGGGCTTCCACGGAATGAGTTCGGCGCTCAGAGACGGCCGGGAATCCGACCCGACCATCGCCGTTGCTGCGCAACAGCAGGAGGAACGATGGGCGCGCGTTGCTCGCGACACGGATCCACAAGTAGCGCGCACCACTTTGATCGGATCTTCTCGGCTATCCGATGCGCCAGGCACCGGTGCTGCCAGCGGGTTGGCCTATTGCCTTGGCGCATTGGGCGCCCGCATTGTGACCGATGCGGTGGGCTATATAGCGCACGAGGCTGGCGTGAACGCGGCTATCAATGGCGATACGGCCGTGGCCGTAGCAATTACCGCGCCGCTGACCCCCACGACCCTTGACCACGGCTTATCGAGTGCGCTCGCCCGTGCCGCCTCGATCGCTGCCGTGCCCGCAGTCTGTATCGCGCCTGAGGTGCACGTAGGGCGCCGTGATCTCATGTCCGCTGGAGTCGCCGCCGCGTACGAGTCCGGCACCGGAACGGATTCACTCGAGGCCCAAGTACGGCGGGTCGCTCAAACGTGGACTCCGGCACGCTAGCCGGCGGCTAGAGCTCTCCCGCACTCCACCTGCGCATCTCGCTCGCGAAGATGAGTGGGGACTTCGCCACAGATGTACGGAATATCCGCAACACGGCGTAGGCTATTACTTACAGATCTAGTGAGAGGAGCGGCCTATGACTGATACCGCGACCGAAATTGCCACGCATGGAGTGGTTATTACTGACGCCGCCGCCGGCAAGGTGAAGAGCCTGTTGGAGCAAGAGGGCCGTGACGACCTGAATCTGCGCCTCGCGGTGCAGCCAGGTGGTTGCTCCGGACTGATCTACCAGCTCTACTTTGACGAGCGCACGCTCGATGGCGACGTCCGTAAGGACTTCGATGGTGTAGGTGTTGTTGTCGACAAGATGTCGGTTCCGTACCTTGACGGTGCGACGATCGACTTCGCCGACACGATTGAGAAGCAGGGCTTCACGATCGACAACCCCAACGCAGCGAGTTCCTGCGCATGCGGAGACTCCTTCAGTTAAGCGCGACGTTTCGACGCAGGACGGGCGGTGTGGGCTTCGGCCCCGCCGCCCGTTTGTGTGTACGCAATAGATCCAGCACTCGCCAGACGTCTAAATCGGGATCTACGAGCCGTAGACGCCCATCTGGGATTTCACCGAGTCAACTACTTGCGCGAGCGTCGTGATAAAGCGATCGATGTCGCCATCAGTAACGCCAGGGTGCAGCCCGACCCGGATGTTGCCATGAGTGAGCGCTCCCATGGCGGCAAGGACGTGACTGGGCTCGAAAGTGTCAGAGCCACAGGCCGAACCTGATCCCACGGAAATGCCGGCACGGTCCAAAGCCGTCACCAGGGGTTCTCCATCCAGATACATGAACGCCGCGGTCAGCACGTGGGGCAGCCGCTCGACGCGGTCGCCCACCGTGGTGACCCCCTCGAGTTCGTGTAAAGCGGCGCGGATCCGGTCCACGTATCCGGCCAGGCGGGTTGCGGTCCGCTTCCGCTCCTCCATACGTTCTTGGAGTGCGACCGCGGACGCAAGAGCTAACGGAACTGAAATTCCAGTCAAGGGCCAGGGGTCGGCGCCCGGCCATGATTGCAACCACCGCGTCTGCGGACGGAAGGCCGTGATGCCAATTCCGGCGGGCCCGCCCCAGTCGGCTGGATTAGCAACCAGCGCGTCCCATTCGAGCGGAGCTTCGATATGACCAATGCTTGCCGTGGCGTCGACGACCAACGGAACCGAAGCATCCTGCGTGATTCGCTTGATTCCACCAAGTCGCTGCACGGTGCCGATCTCTTGGTTCGCATATTGCACCATGGCGAGCGCCACGGCAGGATTGCTGACGTGTTCGGCAAAGGCCTCGCGGTCAAGATGCCCGTCTGCGTCGACGGGCACAATCGCCACATTGTTATTGCTGACGTGCGCGCTGGTGTCGAGCACTGCGTCGCGCTCAATTGCCGATGCGACGATGGTGTCGCGACCTCGTCGAGCGGCGAAGACGCCTCCGATCGCGCGCTCAAAGGCAAGATTTACTGACGGCGTAAAGTGGACATATTCAGGCTGCGCGCCAATGCCGTCAGCGATGGCCGCGCGGGCGCCATCTAACAGTCCGCGGGCCCGACGGGATTCGCTATAAAGTTGCCCTGGATCGGCCCAACCATCGGCAAAACCAGCGCGCAACGCATCGGCGACGCGGTTCGTTAACGGGGAAGAACCGCTCGCATCGAGAAACATGCGGGTTACTGACATGCCCTCACGGTATCGCGCGCTAGACTGACCGCGTGTCCAAAGTATCCCGCCCAATAGCCCATCGTTATGCCCTAGGTGCAGTGACCGCGGTAGCCGCAATGATGCTGCTTACGGGGTGCACCCAGGGCATTGAGAACGGCGCGCTGCCGAGCACCCCGGAAATCACGAACCAAACTGGCCGCGTCATCACGCTGTGGAACGGTTCGTGGATTGCGGCGCTGGCAGTTGGCGTTGTCACCTGGGGGCTGATCCTGTGGTGCGTTGCGGTTTACCGCAAGCGCAAGGACGACACGAAGCTGCCGCTGCAGACGCGCGCTAACGTGCCGCTCGAGCTCATGTACACGGTGGTGCCACTCTTGATGATCGGCGTTCTGTTTAGGTTCACGGTCACGGACATCGAAGCACTTCGTGACACCTCCGAGACTCCGGATCTCACCATCCAGGTCGTCGGCAAGCAGTGGAGCTGGGACTTTAACTACGTCGACGACGACGTATACAGTGCGGGAGTTCAGGCCACACTGACAGGCGAGGAAGGCGTCGAAGAGACCCTGCCGACCCTGTATCTGCCTGTCGACGAGCGAGTTGAGTTTGTTTTGAACTCCCGCGATGTCATCCACTCTTTCTGGATTCCGGCATTCCTTTACAAGCAAGACACTATCCCGGGTCGGACCAGTAGTTTCCAAGTGATCCCCACTCAAACGGGCACCTATAAGGGCAAGTGTGCAGAGCTCTGCGGCGAGTACCACGCATCGATGCTGTTCAACGTGAAAGTTGTCGATCGAGACGAATACGACGCTTACATGCAGACTCTGCGCGACGAAGGCAACGAGGGCCAGCTTGGTCTCGAGTACAGCCGTGATCAGGTCGTCAAGTTGACTGAGGACAACGAGGAGACCAACTAATGGCCACCGACATCATCGAAGCGGCTGGAGCGTCGTCGGTCCCCCCGCCCTCGAACGTACCCAAGCGTCGCGGCTCCGCCGTCATCCGGTGGATCACCTCGACGGACCACAAGACGATCGGGTACATGTACCTGGCGACATCGTTCCTGTTCTTCTGCATCGGCGGACTGATGGCACTGGTCATCCGCGCCGAGCTCTTCGAGCCCGGCATCCAGATCGTGCAGTCGGCAGAGCAGTACAACCAACTCTTTACAATGCACGGCACGATCATGCTGCTGCTGTTCGCGACGCCGCTCTTTGCCGGATTTGCCAACGTGATCATGCCACTACAGATTGGCGCGCCCGATGTTGCGTTCCCGCGCCTCAATATGTTCGCGTACTGGCTCTACCTCTTTGGTGGGCTCATCGCATCGGCTGGCTTCTTCACTCCGCAGGGTGCCGCATCGTTTGGCTGGTTCGCGTATGCGCCGCTGAGCAACGCCGTCTACTCGCCCGGCATCGGCGGAGACCTCTGGGTCTTCGGCCTCGCGCTGGGTGGCTTTGGAACCATCCTCGGCGCGGTGAACTTCATCACCACCATCGTCACCATGCGTGCCCCAGGCATGACGATGTTCCGCATGCCCATCTTCGTGTGGAACACACTCGTCACCTCGATGCTCGTTCTGATCGCATTCCCTCCGCTCGCATCGGCACTCCTGGCCCTCGGCTCGGACCGCCGCCTAGGTTCTCAAGTGTTCAACCCGGACAACGGGGGAGCGATCTTGTGGCAACACCTGTTCTGGTTCTTCGGGCACCCGGAGGTCTACATCATTGCGCTGCCGTTCTTCGGTATCGTGACGGAGATTCTCCCGGTGTTCTCCCGAAAGCCTCTGTTTGGCTATCACGGCCTTGTCTTCGCCACAATCGCGATCGCGGCGCTGTCCGTGACGGTGTGGGCGCATCACATGTATGTGACGGGCGCGGTTCTGCTGCCGTTCTTTGCCTTCATGTCGATGCTCATCGCAGTGCCCACCGGAGTGAAGTTCTTCAACTGGATAGGCACAATGTGGAGAGGAAAACTCTCTTTCGAGACGCCGATGCTATGGACGATTGGCTTCCTCATCACGTTCCTCTTTGGCGGCCTCACCGGCGTGATTCTGTCTGCACCGCCGCTCGATTTCCCGGTATCTGACTCCTACTTTGTAGTGGCGCACTTCCACTACGTGGTGTTCGGGACCGTTGTCTTCGCGATGTTTGCCGGCTTCTACTTCTGGTGGCCCAAGTTCACCGGCAGGATGCTGAACGAACGCCTGGGCAAACTTCACTTCTGGTTGCTGTTCATCGGCTTCCACACCACGTTCTTGATTCAACACTGGTTGGGTGCCGCTGGAATGGCGCGCCGTTACGTCGATTACCTCCCTGAAGACGGCTTTACCGGCTTGAACCAGATTTCAACTGTGGGTGCGTTCATTCTCGCGTTGTCGACGTTGCCGTTCCTGTGGAACGTTTACATCACGCAGAAGCGTGCGCCGCTGGTGACAGTCGACGACCCGTGGGGCTTTGGCAACTCGCTCGAGTGGGCAACGTCTTGCCCACCGCCGCGTCACAACTTCACGTCGATCCCGCGGATCCGTTCGGAGCGACCTGCGTTCGACCTCCACCACCCGGAAGCCGCCGCAAGAGACCACTATCAGGCGGAGCGCGACGACGCCGACCACGCCCCCGCGAGCTAGGAGCATCTCATGAAAATCGAAGCACAGCTCTTCAACTTGCCTGCGGTGTTCTTCTTCCTCGTCGCTATCCTGTATGGAATTTTCAACCGTTTCGACGAGTGGGTCGGCTTTATCGCCATCCTGTTGACCGGTGCGCTATTCCTTATGGTGGGCTTGTATTTCCGCATGCTCAACAAGCGCCACGGCGCGCGTCCAGAGGACCGCAAAGACGGCAATATTGCGGAGCTCTCCGGCGAGCAGGGGGTGTTTGCACCGTGGAGTTGGTGGCCCTTGGTACTTGCCTCTTCGGCAGCACTGGGCTTTGCGGCAATGGCCGTTGGCTGGTGGCTCATGGTTCCGGCCGTCACCATTTCAGTGATCGGAATGGTCGGCTGGGTTTTCGAATTTTCGCGCGGACAGCACGCGCACTAACTGTTCGACGAGTTGGGCCGTTTCCCCCATAGAGGGGAGATGGCCCTTCTATGTGTGCTCGCTAAGGACGCAGGAAAGCCCGGCTCCTGTGAGCGGAACCGGGCCTTCCTCAGCGCTCCTCACGGAGCAAATGTGCACGAGCTAGGCGATGAGGCCAGCGCCCTGCGTACGTGCAGTCGCGAAGCGTGCCTGAACGTTTGCCCAGTCGACTGTGTTCCACCAAGCCTTCACGTAGTCGGCCTTGACGTTACGGTACTGAAGGTAGAACGCGTGCTCCCACATATCCAGCATCAGCAACGGTACAACACCGATCGGCAGGTTGCCCTGCTGGTCGTATAGCTGCACGATGATGAGCTTTTCGCCGAGCGTGTCCCAGGCGAGGATGGACCAACCAGAACCCTGAATGGTCATGGCGGTGTTGGTGAAATGACCGCGGAAGCCGTCAAATGAACCAAAGTGCTCGTCAATAGCTGCGGCGAGGTCACCTACTGGCTTATCGCCACCATCGGGAGACATGTTTGTCCAGAAGACCGAGTGGTTAATGTGGCCACCGAGGTTGAACGCGAGGTTCTTCTCTAGCATCGGGATTGACGCGAAGTCTTCAGACGCCCGAGCCTGGGCCATCTTCTCGAGCGCGGTGTTGGCGCCCACGACGTACGCCGCGTGGTGCTTGCTGTGGTGCAACTCCATGATCTCGCCCGTAATGTGGGGATCGAGCGCACCATAGTCGTAGGAAAGATCGGGAAGGCTGTATTCACCCATTGAGTCTCCTTAAGTTGTGTCCAGCCATGTCTAGCCGGAACTTTTACGGAACCCTTAAAGCCTAACGCCGCGATGCAGAAAATACCTTACGCATCGCGGTGGCGCTTAGGCGGCCTTGGCTCCTACCTGGTGAAACGCGTGTGGCCCGTCCGAGATTCCCGGACGGGCCACATCACGCAGAGATTTCTTTAGTGGTGCTGGTGCTTCGCTTCTTCAAGCTCATCGGGAGTGACTGGGGTGATCCGGTCCTCAAAGTAGAACTTCGACAGTCGCGCTTTGAAACGATCGAACTTGTATCCCTTACGCTCCACGCCGCGGTCGTTGAATTGAGGTGCGAAGTCGAGAGGCGCAATGTCCTCGTAGGACACCCGAATCCAATGGGCCTGCGCGTCGAGGGGCTCGTGGATCTCTATGTACTCGCCATTCTCGTGACGGACAATGCGGCCTGTCTCGTTGCCGTGGAGCACCAGTTCGTGGTCCTTGCGCTGGAGTCCGGTACAAAGCCGTCGGGTGATCCAAAACGCCACTACCGGCAGGATGAAGATCGCAAAACGGGAGAAAATCGTGAGGTCGTTGAGCGACAAGTGAAATAAGTTGGCCACGATGTCGTTCGAGCCCTCCAACGCCAGGATGACGTAGAACGTGATGACGCCTACGCCTATGCCGGTGCGTACCGGCGCGTTGCGTGGACGGTCGAGCACGTGCTTCTCACCACGGTCGCCGGATGCCCATGCTTCCAACCACGGGTAGAACGCCATGAAGCCAAAGAGCAGCGCAGGCATGATCAGTCCCGGGATGAGCAGGTTCATGGACAGTGTGTACCCGCCAATGACCCACTCAAATGGGAAGCCGAACAGTTCACCTGGCATCATTCGCAGGGCGCCATCGACGAACAGGATGTACCAATCGGGTTGCGTACCTGCAGACACCGGCGAGGGGTCATAGGGTCCGTAATTCCACACCGGGTTGACGGTGAAGAACGCACCCATGAACGCGATGACACCGAACACGACGAAGAAGAATCCGCCAGCCTTGGCGGTGTATACGGGGAACAACGGCAGACCCACGACGTTTTTGTGCGTGCGGCCGCCACCCGGATACTGAGTGTGCTTGTGCAGGAAGACCAAGAACAGGTGCAGAGCAATCAATCCCAGGATCACCCCCGGCACGAGCAGAACGTGTGCGGTGAACAAGCGGGGGATGAGTATCTCGCCTGGGAACTCGCCACCAAATAGCCAGAACGACATATACGAACCGACGACCGGGATCGCTTTGAGGATGCCGTCGATGATTCGTAGTCCGTTACCAGAAAGCACATCGTCGGGGAGTGAGTAGCCGGTGAAACCAGCGGCGAGCGACATGATCATCAGCGTGAAACCGATGAGCCAGTTGATCTCGCGGGGTTTACGAAAGGCACCGGTGAAGAACACGCGCGCCATGTGGACCAGGATGGAGGCGGTGAAAAGCAAAGCGGCCCAGTGGTGGATCTGGCGCATCAAAAGGCCACCGGGGATCTCAAAGGACATGTGCAAAGTCGAGGAGAATGCCTCGGACATCTCAACGCCCCGCATCGTGGGGAATGAACCGGTGTACTCCACGAGCGTCATTGATGGCACGAAGAACGCCGTGAGGAACACTCCCGATAGCAACAGCACGATGAACGAGTACAGCGCGACCTCGCCGAGCATGAATGACCAATGGTCGGGGAAGATCTTTCGTGCGAAGAACTTAACGAAACCGCCGATAGAGGTGCGCTCGTCGACGTAGTTCGCGGTGCCAGTGGCAGCGCCATTGAGCGTGGTACCCACTAGCTGCTCGCCTCCTCGCCGGTAGAAGCAACAGCGGGTGTTTTGAGTCGGGTCCAATAACTGGGCCCGACGGGTTCCTCGAAGTCACGTTGCGCCACGATGTAACCGTCTGAGTCCAGCGCGATGGGCAGCTGTGGTAGGGGACGCTCGGCTGGGCCAAACACTACCTTGCAGCCATTCGCAACGTCGAAGGTGGACTGGTGGCAGGGGCATAGCAAATGGTGCGTCTGCTGCTCGTACAGCGCGACGGGGCATCCGACGTGGGTGCAAATCTTCGAGTACGCGACGATGCCATCGAACGACCAATCTTCACGGCCGGGCTGGATATTGAGGTCTCGAGGGTCAAGGCGAATCAACAGCACGACGGCCTTAGATTTTTCCTCAATCTTGTGTGTTTCGAGTTCGTTGAGTCCCTCGGGGATCACGTGAAATACGGAGCCGATGGTGACGTCCGATGCCTTAATAGGCGTACCGTCGGGGTCACGCGCGAGGCGGGTGCCCTGCTTCCACATGGTGTGCCGGAACTTGCTGATGTTCCAGTCGCCCCCCATGTTGCCAATCTGCGGAACTAAGAGGGCAAGCGGCGCGATAGCGAGTGCGGTAATCAGAGAGCCCTTGAGCAGGCCACGACGAGGAACACCGTTGGCGGCAGCTCCGATCCCGGAGTCGACCACGCCATCCTTGAGATTCTGGATGGCGCCCTCACGGGCTTCTTCTGAGGAGCGTAGTTCGTGCCGCTCTTCAACCATCTCGTGGTCGCGCATTAAGGTCTTGGCCCAATGGATTGCTCCGAAGCCGATACCGAGCATGGCCAGCATGATGCCTACGCCGATCATGGTGTTGACCTGCTGAATGGAGGCGATGTCGTCGCTGATGTCGAGGCCAAAGTACGCCCATAGCGCGATAATCGTGCCGAGCACCGAGAGGCCAAACAACGCGGCTACCTGGCGCTCGGCGCGCTTCGCGGCCTTGGGGTCGACGTCAGCACGGCGGGGACGGTGGTAAGGAACGCCCGGGTCCTTGAAGGACTCGGGGGCATCGTTGTGAGGTGTCTGATCAGGGTTACTCATGAAGAACGTGCTCCTACCCACACGGTGCTGGCAATAATCAGGCCAATGCCGACCATCCATGCCCAGAAGCCTTCGGCAACGGGACCGATAGCACCGAGTTTGAGCCCACCGGCGGAGGGCTGACGCTGTTCCTCGAGGTAGGAAATGACGTCTCGCTTGGCCTCGGGAGTCAAGTTGGCGTTATTGAAGACGGGCATGGACTGCGGACCGACCAGCATTGCTTCGTAAATATGCGTCGGAGTGGTTTCCCACAGCGAGGGCGCAAATTTGCCTTGAGTAAGCGCGCCACCGCCACCGACTGAGCCGTGGCACATCGCGCAGTTGGTGCGGAAGAGCTGCATGCCGTTAGCGGGGTCGCCTAGCGAACCGTCAACCTGCTCTGCGGTCGGGACCGCGGGACCGGAACCCAGCGAGGCGACGTAGGCGGCGAGTTGATCAATCTGACCCTGGTCAAACTGCACCTGCTTGGCACGTGCCTGCGGTCCGGACATTTGCAGGGGCATACGACCGGTGCCGACTTGGAAGTCAACTGCCGCGGCGCCGACGCCGACGAGCGATGGCGCGATGTTCTGTTGGCCCTGAGCGCCCAAGCCGTGGCACGTGGCGCAGTTGGAAGCGAAGAGTTTTTCGCCCTCAAGGATTGCATCCGCAGACACTTGAGTAGCTGCGGTGGCGGGTGAGCTTGTGGTGACGGCGGCTACGCCAGTGATTGCGGCGAGCAGCAACAGAACAAGGAACAGCGGTGCTGCCTTGTGGTAGCGCTTGGTGGCCAATGTCTTCACTGTCACTCCCTATTTAACCAGGTAGATCACGGCGAACAGCGCGATCCACACGACGTCGACGAAGTGCCAGTAGTACGAGACGACGATGGTCGTAGTCGCCTCGTGCGTGCCGAACTTCTTGGCGGCAAATGAGCGTCCCAGCACAAACAGCATCGCGATGAGCCCGCCGAGCACGTGCAGGCCGTGAAAGCCCGTCGTGAGAAAGAACACCGAGCCGTAAGGGCTCGAGGAGATGGTAAGGCCTTCAGAGATCAACTCTGAGTACTCGAAGACCTGACCACCGATGAACAGGGAACCCATGATGAAGGTCAGCACGAACCACTCGTGCATTCCCCACTTCTTAAAGTTCCAGATCGACCCCTCGCGGCGGCGCTGGTAGCGCTCTGCGGCGAGCACTCCCGCTTGCGCTGTCACGGAGGACAGCACCAGGATTGTGGTATTGGCGAGGGCGAAGGGCACATTCAGCAGCTCGGTTTTGTCGGCCCACTCCGCGGGGACCTGGGCCCGGAGCGTGAAATACATCGCGAAGAGGCCAGCAAAGAACATGAGTTCACTGCTTAGCCACACGATTGTGCCAACGGCCACCTGGTTTGGCCGCGTCGCATGGATGGGTGACGGCGTGGTCGTGGCTTGGGACATGTCGCCCATTATTGCGTAAATAAGGGCGGTTGTGTGCCATTGATGTCCCGGAATTGCAACGAATCGCGGCGCTTCGCAGTTCCCAGCGCGTAAGTCGTGCCAAAATGGGCGACATGAGTGATGTGGCAAAGTACACGGACGGAGCGGTGACTACCGCCAAAGCCCGAATCCTTATCTATTCCGACGACAGGAACGTGCGAGACAAAGTGAGGTTTGCCGTCGGATCAACGACCCACGGACGAACCATCGAGTGGACGGAAACGGCCACCCACGACGCCACGATCGGCGCGCTTGACACTGCCACCTTTGATCTGGTGATCCTCGATGGTGAGGCAGCCAAATCTGGTGGCATGGGAATCTGCCGCCAGATGAAGCACGAGTACTTCACCTGCCCCCCCGTGATGCTGTTGGTGGGTCGCCCTGGCGACGCCTGGCTGGCCACATGGTCAGAGGCCGATGCAGCCGTGGCGCACCCGCTTGACCCCTTCGTCGTCCGCGACACGGTTGACGAGTTCTTCGCACCCGCATCGGTGTAACAAGAATGACAATCGCGAGGCGCTGCTAGCGCACACGCTGGCTTCTTCTACGACCCCACCCACCGGAGGCACCTGTCATGGCATCGTGGCGCGAGATTCTTAACCGCCTTGTAAACGGCGAAGATCTAGCAGCAGATGACACTCGCTGGATCATGGATCAGATTCTGAGTGGGCAAGCCACCGCCGTTCCGATGGCGGCGTTCCTGGCGGGTCTTCGGGTCAAGGGCGAGACCACCGAGGAAGTTGCCGGCTTGGTTGATGCCATGCTTGAGCACGCGGTGCGAATTTCGATCCCCGTGCGTTGTGTTGACCTGGTGGGCACCGGCGGCGACGGAGCGAACACCGTCAACATCACGACGATGGCGTCCATCGTTACCGCGGGTGCGGGCCTCACGGTAGTCAAGCATGGTAACCGCGCGGCGTCTTCCACCACCGGCAGTTCGGATGTGCTGAGTGAGCTCGGCATTAATCTGGAGGCCACGCCGGGACGTGTGGCTGAACTCGCGACAGAAGTGGGCATTACATTCTGCCCGGCGCCGGTGTTTCACTCGTCGATGCGTTACGTCGGTCCGATCCGTTCGGAACTAGGCATTTCGACCACCTTCAATATTTTGGGTCCGCTGACGAATCCGGCGCAGCCCGAGTCGACGGCGATCGGTGCCTCCAGCCAGGCACTTGCCCCGATTATTGCCGGCGTACTCGCTTCCAAGGGGCGAGCGGGAATGGTGTTCCGCGGTGGAGACGGGCTCGATGAGCTGGCTGCTACCGCGCCGTCCACAGTGTGGGAAGTGCGCGACGGCAAAGTCGAGGAGTTGGTGTTGAATGCTGTCACCGATCTGGGCCTGCCGTCCATCGAAACAGCGGACCTGCGCGGCGGAGATGCGTCATACAACGCGGCCGTCGTTCACCGCATTCTTGACGGTGAATCCGGACCAGTTCGGGACACTGTCCTCCTCAACGCCGCCGCGGGCATCGTTGCGGACGGAACTCTGCCAGGCACAGGCGAGGGAACGTTCGTGGAGCGCATGCGCATGGCTCTTGTCAGTGCACGTGACTCGGTAGATTCAGGAGCCGCAGCCAGCGTTTTGAGCAGATGGGCCGCGGCAAGCCACCGCTGACCTCGGCGGTGCAACCAGCGCCTCAGTACCTCGGGCCATCGCCCCGCGCATAGTCCGCCATTTGCGCGTGGTCGTCGCGACGTGCCGACACCCAAGCGTGGTGCGGACCCGCGCTGTCGAGAGGCTGGTTCCACTCGCCGTCGACGTAAAGGAGCCGGGTTCCGGGTCGCTCTAACCAACGCGCGAGGAGCTCCTGTTCCTCGATCAGCAGATCCGTGACCTTTTGGGGATGAGGTGCAGGTTCGTTGCTATTGGCAGCGAGCGCGGACACGAGTTGCTCCCGAATGCCATGAACGTTTCCCGCGTCGCAGCGGTCGGGCCAGGTAAGACGCAGCGAATCCGCTGAGTCCCAGACGCCTGCGGCGACGCGAGCGCTTCCGGTGAGCCTGCCGCCCACCACCGACACGAGATCCCAAGCCTCGCCATTGCGACGTGCCGCGATCACATTCACGCGGCGCAGTGACAAGAGTCGTTCCGAACGTAGCCCGGCTTCTACTACGGCGCTCACTGCATCGCGCAACTCGGCGGCACGCTCGTATTGGAGCTCGTCCGAATGATGGTGAATGAGGGATGCGACCCGGTCAACCACGGGGGATGGGTCGTTGCTGAGCGTGGAGCGTGCAGCGTCTACCGCGGAGTCGTAGCCCGAGTCGGCGCCGAGCACGCAAGGCGCGTCACAACTGCCCATATCTTTGAGCAGACAAGCGCGCGCGCTGGCCCGCGGCACGATAGGCAGGCGGGTGCTGCAGGTGCGCAAGCGTAACGACTGCTGCAACGCATCAAGGGCGAGTTGGGCATCACTAGCCGAGCGCATCGGCCCAAGCACGGCATTGTCGCCACTGGTGGATCGGGAGATGCTGAGGCGCGGGTAGCGCTCATCCGTCAGTTTGAGCCACACGGTGCGCTCAGGACGGCTAGAGCGCCGGTTATAGCGAGGACGGTGCTGTGCGATCATCCGAACTTCAACAATCGACGCTTCGATGTCCGTGGCACACACACGAGTATCGACCGCCGTAGCGAGCTCAAGCATGTCCCGTATCTGACGACGCTGTTCTCCGCGGGTGAAGTACGTCTTAACTCGCGCACGTAGGTTCTTTGAGGTGCCCACGTATAGCCTTTCTCCCAACGGGCCGCGAAAGATATAGACGCCGGGCTTCGCGGGCACGGCATCGGCCATGATGGCCTTGCGACGCAACTTTTCCGGTACAGGGTTACGCAAGGAATCGAGGTCCTCGCGGTGCGTAATTCCCCACGCGGCGAGTCGCTCAAAGAGACCGTGCAACACCTGCGCGGTGGCACGAGCGTCCTCGAGTGCGCGGTGATTGGGCTCGACAGTTGAACCGAAGAGCCGCGCTAGCGTCGACAGTTTCTTGTTTGGCGCCTCCTCTTTGGTGGTTGCCCGGCGAGCGAGTGTCAACGTGTCTACGACCTCGTTGGCCGGCCATGGGTATCCGTGCTCGCGACACGCCGCCTTGAGGAATCCGACGTCGAATCGCGCATTGTGGGCCACCAGGACCGCGTCTGCCAAAAATTCAAGAAAAGCAGGCAGGACCGCCTCGATACGCGGAGCCGCGACCACCATGGCGTCGGTAATGCCAGTGAGGGCCACGATAAATGGGGGAATGGGTCCACCCGGATCCACCAGCGTCTGGAACTCGCCAACGATTTCCCCGCCCCGGGTCTTGACCGCCCCGATCTCCGTAATCTGAGATGACTTGGGAGAGCCACCGGTGGTCTCGAGGTCGACCGTCACAAACGTGGTCCGAGACAGTGGTTCGCCGATGTCCTCGAAACTTGGTTGAACGGTATCGCCCATCGCGTCACGCAGCGGCGCACCTGGTTCGACGCCCACGATGCTCATCGCTTCAGTGTTTGGCGTGATCACGGACTTGCTCATGTATTGCAATCTACGGGACCGCTCTGACACGCACGTCGCCGTGAATGTCAGTGGCACCTCTTAGCGTGTGAAGCATGATTATTGATTGCGACACCTGCGAGGTGCGAGACAAGCAATGCGGCGACTGCATCGTGTCGTTCCTGACGATACCCGTGCGGAGCGAGCCGACTGTGGCGCGCTCGATGCATGACGTCGTCATGGACAGCGATCAGGCAGCTGCGGTGGATGCGTTGGTGGCAGGCGGATTGGTGCCACCGCTACGCCTGGTCAGTTCGACGGAATCCCGCAGCGATGGCCAAGTTCGCCCTTGGGAGGGACAACAAGCTGGATAGTGCGCTCGGCGCTATGCCTTCTGCGAATCGTGGTGTGCATAAACTCGTTCGACGGCTTCCCTGTGGAGCGCGAGGACGCGATCACGTTTGACCTTGAGAGACGGCGTGAGGGTGCCCTTCTCGATGGTGAAGTCGCTGTCGAGTATCTCGAAGTTGCGCACAGACTCGGCTCGGGACACCACAGAGTTTGCACGCTCAATCGCCTTCGCGACGCGTGCGCGAACCCGGGGATCGCCAGCAGCCTGCGCAACACTCATGGCCTCAATGCCCTTGCTTTTGAGCCAACCGGGAAGCGCGGCTTCGTCAAGGGTGACAAGTGCACCGATAAACGGCCTGCCATCACCAATCACGATGCACTGGCTGACGAGCGGATATGCGCGTAGGCGGTCCTCGATCACGGCTGGGGCGACGTTCTTGCCACCGGCAGTCACGATGATCTCTTTCTTCCTCCCAGTAATCCGCAGGTAGCCTTCCGCATCCTTCTCGCCCAGATCGCCGGTCATGAACCAGCCATCCTTGAACGCGGCAGCAGTGGCGTCCGGATTATGGTGATAGCCGTCGAATATCGTGTCGCCACGTAGCATGATTTCGCCGTCATCCGCGATCATGCACTCCATGCCAGGCAGAGGCGGGCCGACCGTACCGATCTTCTGCTTGGCTGGCCGGTCGACGTGCGAGGCGGAATTGGTCTCGGTAAGGCCGTATCCCTCGATGACTCGGAGCCCTAGCCCGCGGTAGAAGTGGCCGAGGCGTTGACCGAGCGGCGCGGACCCAGATACCGCCCACGTGGCCCGGCCTCCCATGATCATCGCGATTTTGCTCAACACGAGCTTGTACGCAACCGCGCGGCGGGCCTTGAGCGCAACGGAGGGCCCACTAGTGGTGTCTAATGCAACGGAGTAGTCGATCGCTTGCTTGGCAGCCCACCGGAAGATCTTGACCTTGCCGTCGGCAGCTGCCTTCTGCTCGGCACTGGCGTAAATTTTCTCGAACACGCGCGGTACGGCGAGCACCAAGGTGGGCTTCAGACTGCCCATCATCGGCACCAACTGAGCGGGGTCGGGGCAATAGCCGATACGCATCCCAGAGGACAGCAAGAGCATCTGTATCAGGCGTGCAAGTGAGTGAGCCAGAGTGAGGAACAGCACAGTGCTGCCGTCCTTTTGGAACACCACCTCGCCGGCCATTTCTTGCATCCCACGGACTTGGCGCAAATACGCGAAGTGGGAGAGCCGGACGCCCTTGGGTCGCCCGGTGGTCCCCGACGTGTAGACGATGGTCGCGAGGTCGTGCTGGCCGGATGCGTTCTTGCGCACCTCAAGATCCGCGTCCGACACACTTGCTCCATCAGCGACGAGGGCGTCAATGATGCCGTGGTCAATCACGTGAACGACGGTCAGTGGCGACTCGCCATCCGAGGCAACATCGTTCGCGAGGGCCGCGTGCGCATCGGTCTCTACGAACAGCACCGAGATGTCAGCATCGGAGGTAATCCAGTCGACTTGCGACCGTGAAGAGGTGTCATAAATGGGGATAGGGATCGCCCCTACTGACCAAATCGCGAAATCGAGCAACGCCCACTCATACCGGGTGCGCGCCATAATCCCGACATTTTGGCGCGGCGTGATGCCGCGGATCATGAGGCCCTTGGCAACACTGTCGACCAGGACTCTGAACTCGCGGCCAGTGATGTCCACCCATGCGTCGTTCACCATGTGGCTGACCAGTACGCGCTCGGAGTACCTTTCCCAGGCGCCATTAAGTTCGGCCATGATGTTGCGTGGATAGTCAGGATGAGTTTCGTGCGCCATAGTCGACTCCAGTGTCATTGAGCGAGTAGGGAAACGATACTCTTTCAGGAGACCTTTACGTGACCGGGGAAGTGAGTCGTAATGCACGCAATTGGCGTGGACATCGGTGGAACCAAGATAGCTGTGGGTGTTGTTGACGATGCCGGCGCGATTGTGGCTAAGACCAGGCGTAAGACGCAGCCCCAGGATGCGAGTAGCATCGACGCTGCGATTGCCGATGCTGTTGCAGAGCTCGCGCAGGACTACGAGTTTCAGGCCGTGGGCCTTGCTGCCGCAGGATTCGTCTCATCTGACCGCCAACATGTGCTCTTCGCGCCTAACATCGCGTGGCGCGAATATGCGCTGGCCGACAAGGTGGCTGCGCTGATTAGTCGTCCTGACGTCACGGTAGTGGTAGAAAATGATGGGAACGCGGCCGGTTGGGCCGAGTTCCAGTACGGTGCAGGCCGCGACGCTAACAACATGGTCATGCTTACGATTGGCACTGGCCTGGGGGCAGCCTTGGTTGTGGATGGTCAGCTCGTTCGTGGAGAGTATGGCTTTGGCGCGGAGCTCGGCCACTTCCGTGTCGTTCCGGGCGGTCAGCCATGCGGGTGCGGACATCGCGGCTGCTGGGAGCAGTACGCATCGGGCTCGGCCCTGGTGCGTGAGGCCCAGCGCGCGGCGGTGGAGCGTCCTGTGCGTGCCGCGGGGCTCCTCAAACTGGCGGGCGACGACCCTGCTCGCATCGGCGGTCCCCACGTTACCGCGGCGGCTGTCGACGGTGACGACCTGGGTATCGAATTGCTAGCAGAGCTCGGATCTTGGATTGGGCAGGGCTGTGCGTCGCTCGCGGCCGTCTTGGACCCCAAGCTGTTTGTGGTTGGCGGCGGCGTCATTGCTGCCGGCGACTTGATGTTGGAACCAGCCCGCGGAGCTTACTTGGAGTACCTTCCGGCACGCGGTCACAGGCCCATAGCGCCAATTGTCGCCGCCGATATGGGTAACGACGCTGGCATTGTTGGCGCGGCCGCGTTGGCACGCCAGGCGACGGGCGAGTAACCGGTAGCCTGAGGGCTACGAGAGGACACAGATGTACTACGGCTTGTTTAAGCACGTGTTGCTGGGCCCTGGGCTCAAGACGTACTACCGGCCTTGGTCGGAAGGTATCGACAACGTGCCCGCCAGCGGGGGCGCAATTTTGGCGTCTAACCATCTGTCGTTCTCCGACTCGGTGTTTCTGCCCGTAGTCCTCAAGCGCAAGGTTGTGTTCCTCGGCAAAGCGGAGTACTTCACGGGTAAGGGCCCCAAGGGATACGCGACCAAAGCCTTCATGCGCGGCGTGGGAGTGATCGCGGTGCACCGCGGTGGAGGGAAGGCCTCCGAGGCCGCTCTGCGGACTGGACTTGAAGCGCTTCAGGGCGGCGACTTGCTCGGGATCTATCCGGAGGGCACTCGCAGCCCGGATGGACGGCTGTACCGAGGAAAAACGGGCATGGCTCGCATGGCGATCGAGGCTCAGGTCCCGATTATCCCGGTAGCGATGATCGACACAGATGTGGCGCAGCCCATCGGCAAGCGAGTTCCCATTCGCCACCCCATCGGCGTACGCATTGGAGCGCCGATCACGTACGCGCCCTATGCGGGTAAGCAAGACGACCGCGATGCTCTGCGTGAATTGACCGACTCGGTGATGAAGGCGATCCAGGCGCTGTCTGGACAGGAGTACGTCGACCGCGACTCTGCGCAGTTCAAGCGCGAACTCGCTCGCCTAGACCGCGAGGATGGAACCGCGAACTAAGGCGCGACCAAGCACTAAAATCTTCGCCCTAGAATGGGCGTGAAAACACCCCGCATTAAAGTGAAAGGTATGTCATGACGGTACGCCGCGTTGCCCTGCTCACCGCCGGAGGCTTTGCCCCCTGCCTGTCGTCGGCAGTCGGTGGACTGATCGAGCGATACACCGAGATCGCGCCTGAGGCGGAGATAATCGCGTACGAGCACGGCTACTGGGGACTTCTGCTCGGCAAAAAGACCGTCATTGACGATGAGGTTCGCGCTCAGGCAGGCGTCCTGCACGAATTCGGCGGATCGCCGATCGGCAACTCGCGCGTCAAACTCACGAACGTGGCTGACTGCGTCAAGCGCGGACTGGTTCAAGAGGGTCAGGACCCGCTGGCGGTCGCAGCTGAGCAACTTAAGGCCGACGGCGTTGACGTCCTGCACACCATCGGCGGAGACGACACCAACATTACGGCTGCTGAACTCGCCGCGTACCTTGCTGAAAACGATTACGACTTGACCGTCGTGGGCCTGCCCAAGACCATCGACAACGACGTGGTGCCGATTCGCCAGTCGCTCGGCGCCTGGACTGCAGCCGAGGAGGCCGCCGGGTTCGCTCGCAACATTATTGGCGAGCACCGATCGGGCCCGCGCATGCTGATTGTGCACGAGGTGATGGGTCGCGCTTGTGGCTGGCTCACCGCCGCCGCCGCCAAGTCATACCGCGAGGACCTCGACACTCGCAAGTTCCTTCCCGGCATCGGCCTGACCAAGGAGCGGTGGGACATTCACGCTGTCTACCTGCCGGAGTCGAAGCTCGACATCGATGCCGAAGCTACGCGTCTGCGCACTGTCATGGATGAGATCGGAAACGTCAACATTTTCATCTCCGAGGGGGCTGGCGTTCCAGAGATTATTGCTGAGATCGAAGCCTCCGGTGGGACTGTAGGCCGTGACCCCTTTGGCCACGTCAAGCTGGACACCATTAACCCGGGCAATTGGTTTGCAAAGCAGTTCGCTGAGCGCCTGGGCGCTGAGAAGGTGATGGTCCAGAAGTCGGGCTACTACTCGCGTGCCGCTGCCGCGAACGCTCAGGACCTGCGACTGATCAAGTCGATGACGGACCTCGCGGTCGAGTGCGCACTGCGTGGTGAGTCAGGCGTCATCGGTCACGACGAGGAGGACGGCGACCGCCTCAAGGCCATCGCGTTCCCGCGCATCGCGGGACATAAGCCTTTCGACACCACCACGCCTTGGTACACCGAGATGCTTTCCGAGATCGGACAGGCATAGTAGCTATGACTCAGGCCGATCTCGAGGCCGCAGGAGTGGACTCATTCCTCTCCTGTGAGGCCAAGCAACAGCCAACGTGGCCGGACGGTGACGCACTCACGCGCGTCACCGAGCGCCTGGGCCAGGTCCCGCCGCTCGTGTTCGCAGGCGAGGCGGATGTGTTGCGCGATCAGCTCGCCGCAGCCGGCCGTGGCGAGGCGTTTGTCCTTCAGGGTGGCGACTGCGCGGAGATTTTTGCCGACGCTACTGCCGACCGCATCCGCAACAAGATCAAGACGATCCTGCAGATGGCAGTGGTGCTGACGTACGGAGCGTCTACTCCCATAGTCAAGATCGGTCGTATGGCGGGGCAGTATGCCAAGCCTCGTTCGTCTGACTTGGAAACCCGTGACGGGGTGACCTTGCCTGCGTACCGCGGTGACATCGTTAACTCGTTCGAGTTCACGCCAGAGTCGCGCATCCCGAACCCCGAACGTCTTATTGACGCGTACCACGTGTCTGCGTCGACCCTGAATCTGATTCGTGCCTTCACTACAGGTGGATTTGCAGACCTGCGAAGTGTCCACGCGTGGAACAAGGGATTTGCCGCGAACCCGGCGTACGCCAAGTACGAGCAGACGGCTGCCGAGATCGACCGCGCTGTGCGATTCATGGCGGCCGCGGGGGGAGACTTCGATGCTCTCAAGACGGTTGAGCTCTTCTCCAGCCATGAGGCCTTGCTGCTTGATTATGAGCGGGCCCTGACGCGTATCGATTCGCGTAGTGGACTCGCATACGACTGCTCGGCGCACTTCTTGTGGATCGGCGAGCGCACGCGTGAGCTCGATGGAGCGCACGTAGAGTTCATGTCGAAAATTCACAACCCCATCGGCGTCAAGCTTGGCCCGACCACCAAACCGGAAGATGCATTGGCGCTTGCTAAGCGGTTGAACCCTGACAACATTCCTGGTCGGCTCACGTTCGTGGCACGCATGGGCGCCGATAAGGTGCGCGATGTGTTGCCGAGCTTGGTTGAAGCTGTGCGCGATGCGGGGGTGACCGTGACGTGGATGTCGGATCCGATGCACGGCAACACCTTCACATCGGAGTCGGGCTACAAGACCCGCAAGTTCGATACGATCCTGGACGAGGTCGCTGGCTTCTTTGAGGTTCACCGTGCGGCGGGTACGATCCCAGGTGGCATTCATGTCGAATTGACTGGCGACGATGTTACTGAGGTCATGGGTGGCACTGAGGAAATCGGCGACGAGGGCCTCGCGCGACGCTATGAGACGAAGGTTGATCCGCGCCTGAACCACCAGCAGTCGCTGGAGATGGCGTTCAAGGTGTCGGAGCTACTTTCGCACCGATAATTGTTCGCTCGTTACTACGGCGTCTTACTCCCTACTCGGGAGTGGGGCGCCGTCTGTCGTTGCGGCTAGTTGTAGACCAGCACGATCTTGGTGCCGCGCTCGACGTCGGTGCCCGGTGCGATCGATTGATCCGCGATGCGGTCTTGCGAACTGAACGGCCAGCGGGCCTGCAGTTCAGGAACAAGGCCTAGGTCCTTCGCTTGCTGAACCGCGTCGTCGACGGGGTCGAAGACGAAGTTCGGGACATCGATCAGAGGAGGTCCATCTGATATCCAGATGGTCACTGTCCCGGTCCGGATCCCTTCTTCGCCTGCGGCGGGATCCTGCTTGAAGACAAGACCCTTGTCCTGCTCATTCGTCCGTTCATACTTGACGGTGACGTCAAGAGCATCCGCTTTTAGGGTCTTCGTCGCGGCGGATTCGGACGTGCCGATGACGTCGGCGAACGTAATGGGCTTAGGCCCGTCGGACACAGTCAGGCGTACGGCAGCGTCGTGTCGTACGCTCTCGCCAGACGCAGGATCCTGGGAGATGACCTCACCCAGTGGAATATCATCGTCGTTTTCGAGCGTGGTGTCGCCCGCGACGAACCCGTTTTCGCTGATCTTGGATAGCGCTGTTTCCTCATTCTCGCCGACCAAGTTCGGAACGTCCTCCATGCGTGGGCCGTCGGACACGATGATGGTGATCTCCGCGCCGTTCTCAACCTGAGCCTGTTTGTCCGGGTCAGTACTGATCACGACGTCAGCCGGGGCCTCGTCGCTGTTCTCGCGCTCAACGACGGTCACTAGACCAGCCGCCTCGAGAACCTTCCGCGCATCTTCCTCAGTGCCAGAAACCGCCGGGACCGTAGTGTAGGCGCCGGGCCCGATTGAGTTGTACCACCAGAAGCCGAGGCTTCCCAGGACCAAAATGGCCGCGAGGATCGCCCCGGTCCACCACAGCCCCCTGCGTTGCGGTTTCACGGGGGCAAGCGCCTCGGGGTCATCCTCGACGATCTCGACTAGGGAGACGGGTGCAAAAGGTGACTCCCCAAGTCCGATGGGCAACGCAACAGTCGCACCGGAGGGCGCGGGGTCAAAGATTGTGGTGGCGTCGCCGTCCTCCTGGAGCCTGGCAATAGAGCCCGACGGTGAGTCGGCCCGGCGATCTAGCGTGGGGTCATCCAAGTTCGCGCGTGCTTGACGGACAATGGTGAGCGCGGCGGCGGCATCGCTGGGCCGGTCATCGGGGTCACGGGCGACGAGTAACGCCACCAGCGAATCGAACTCCGGTGGCAGCCAGATTACTGATTCGGAGGGCGCGGGTACGTCTTCGTGGACGTGTCGTGAAGCGACCTCGATCGCGGAATCCCCGGTGAAGGGCTGGTGGCCAGTAACCATTTCATATAGCAGAATCCCGGCGGCGTACACGTCGGTACGTGCATCTTGCTCGCCGCGCGCAACGAGTTCCGGGCCAAGGTACGCCACGGTTCCCATGATGGTTCCGGTCGATGTTGACGTGACTTCTGTGACGGCACGTGCCAGACCGAAGTCGGCAACTTTAGTGCGTCCGTCATCGTCGAGCAAAACATTCTCCGGCTTGATGTCGCGGTGAACAAGATGTTGGCGGTGAGCGGCAGCGAGGGCGTCGAGCACGCCTTCGGTGATGGTGAGCGCTTCTCCCACGGTAAGACAGCCCTCGTGATTCATCCGTTGGCGCAGGTTCTCCCCTTCGACATATTCCATCGTGAGATAGGAAACGTCGCCGTCGATTCCCTGGTCGTAGACGCGGACCATTCCGGGGTGTGTCAGCCGCGCGGCGGCTTTGGCTTCGCGACGGAAGCGTGCAGTGAAATCCGACGTGTCAAGATCGGACCCAAGCCCAGCCCGCATCACCTTAAGAGCGACCAAACGCTCAAGCCGCTTGTCGAATGCGAGGTAAACCGTTGCCATGCCACCCACGCCGATGCGTTCGCGCACTTCATAGCGGCCGTCTACAAGGCGGCCTAGCAGCGGATCGGTCAAGGTCTCGGACACAGGCTTAGTCTAAGCGGGGTAGTTGGCGCATCAGGTGGTGCCACGAGCGGAGCGCACACAATGAACTAGTCGAACTTGGTCATGAGCGCGAGCACGCTCGACACGTAGCGCTTGGTGTCAGAGTACAGCCCGTACTTCCGCACGGCAGTCTCGCCCTGGTAGTAGCCACCTATCGCGTTTTCTAGCGCGATCCCGTTGCGCTGAAGGGTCTTGAGGATGGTGACGCCCGCAGTGACGTTGTCCTGGGGGACAAGAAGGTTAAGTTTACGACCCACAATGTCGGAGGCCCACTCACCCGAGGAGGGGATAACCTGCATGACGCCGATTGCGTTAGCGGGGGATACCGCACGCATGTTGAAGCCGGACTCCTGGTAAGCGACTGCCTGCGCCAGCGCGGGATCGACGCCCATCGACTTTGCGGTAGTGATGATCATCGCCTGCATTGCGGCCCTCGAAGGCACGTCCATGCTCTGTAACGTTGCCTTGTTCTGGTTCGCGGCACCGACGACGGGCGCGGAATAGGTGCGGCCCAGGAAAGTGTCGCCAACCAGACCCGAAGGGATGCCGCCGGGAATCGTCAACTTCTGTCCCACAGTGATCAGGGCGGGGTTCTTGATGCCATTTGCCTTGACGATGTCGTCGACGCTTACCGAAAACTTGCTGGCAATGCGTGAGACCGTGTCTGACGCAGCGACGGTGTAGGTCGATGCCATACCGCCAAAGTCATCCAGGTTCTTGTCGGTAGCGAGCTTGGGTGTGCCGCTGGCGGGGGACGTCGTGGACACAACATTCTTGACGTTGGAAACAGTGGTCGCGGTAGCATTACCCGGCGCAGTTGCACCGGGAATGGACAAGTTCTGCCCGATGCGGATGGTGGCAGACTTATTAAGCCCATTGGCAGAGATGATGCTCGACACGCTGGTGCCGTAGCGACGCGCCAGGTCCCATACGGTGTCGCCGGAGGTGACCCTGTAGGTTCCCGTGGTGGCGGATGAGGACACGGTGGAAGCCGCAGTTGTGGATGAGGAGCTAGATGTCGAGGTTCCGGCGCCGGGAATGGATAATTTTTGCCCGGTGCGGATGATCGCGGATTTTCCTAAGCCATTCGCGGAGATGATCGCTGAGACGGAAGTGCTGTACTTGCGGGCGAGTCCCCATACGGTGTCACCGGACTTCACGGTGTGCGTTCCATTCGACGCCGAGGTCTTGGCGGAGGTGGACGATGAGGTGCTCTTCGCCGTCGTGCTTCCCGATGTCGGAATCACAATGGTGGTGCCCAAGTAGATGGTCGCGCGCGAACTAAGGCGGTTCGCCTCGACGATAGCGTTGATTGAGCTCCCATAGCGGTGCGCGAGTGCGCTCACGGTGTCGCCGGAGGAAACTTTATGATTCTCGTCGGCGCTGGCGGGTGTAGCGCCAAATGCAGTGACGGCGATGGCCGCAGACGCTCCGAACGCAACTAGTCGGGCTGCGTGACGTGCGGTCGAGGGGTGTCCCACAATTAACTCCTTGATGAAACGCATGTGTTGTGTGTGACTCATGTGACAAATGTGAATATAACTTAATCCCAGAGCGTGCGCAAGGGGTGGTTTCGCTTTGTACGCTTGCGCTATGACGAATCCAACGCAGTGGCTCACCATTCCCGAGTTCGCACAGACATTGGGCATCGAACTCTCGGAATTGCGCGAGAAGTTGCGTGCCCGCAAGGTCATTGCTGTGCGCCGTGGAGACAACGATGCTTGGCATCTCCCCGCAGACTTCATCATTCCCGGGGATGTCGGCCCACACATCGTGCCGACGTTGCAGGGAACTCTGACGCTGCTCGGCGACGCGGGCTTTGGCGACGACGAGGCAATCGAGTGGCTCTTCAGTGCCGCAGAGGAATTGAAAATGACGCCGATGGAGGCGTTGCGTTTGGGCCAGCGCGCACCGGTCCGGCGCCTCGCGCAGGCACTTCTCTAGTTAGGTTGCCCAGGTGCGGCGCTAGGTCCGCTCAGGATGAGCGGTCCGTCGCGGCCCTAAAGAGGTAGACAAGAACGTCGACAGCATCATGGTCGAGGTCCAGCGCTTGGAGATCCGCAATCGACCTCCGCACGAGCGTCGTAATTTCATCCTCGACCGTGTCCAGCGCATCGGTGGCGCGCACAACGTCGACGGCTCGCTGCACTTCACTGTCAGTGGCGCCGCGATGCCCAAGCGCTCCTGCGAGAATCCGGCGGCCAGCGTCATCCGTACGTGACCACGCGCGCCACACCAGCATCGTGCGCTTACCCTCACGGATGTCGTCCCCGGCGGGCTTGCCGGTAAGCGCCGGACTACCCGTAAGTCCCAGGATGTCATCTCGGAGTTGAAACGCGATCCCGAGCGGCAGCCCGATCTCGCGCATCCTTGCGATTGACTCGGCGGGGCCACCCGCGCACGCTGCACCGAGCGCAAGGGGGAACTCCGCTGAGTAAGAGGCGGTCTTGCTGCGCATGACGGATCGGATATCGGATTCTTGCGTGTCGATGGAAGCAATCGGCTGGGCTGCGGTGCGCATGTCGAGGTATTGGCCCATGGCCACGAGCTCGGCCATGTCCGCAAAGAGTCGCGTGGTCATGGCGGCGGCAGGCGCGGTAAGTGATTCGGATGCTCTCCAGAGTGCCCGGTGGGCGGCCATCAGCGTGATGTCGCCCGCGAGCACACCAGCGGCGGCGCCAAAGTCGTCGGACGAGCCCAGCCAGCCATTGTCACGGTGAAAATCTGCGAGAACGCGGTGGGCGGCGGGCCGGCCGCGACGGGTGTCGGAGTCGTCGAGAACGTCATCATGGAGCAATGCGGCGGTTTGAAAGATCTCGACGGCGGCGGCCACGCCAATGGCGGCGTCGTCTTTCGTGCCGCGATGAGCGCAATGAGACGCGAGTACGAGCTGCGCCCGGAGGCGTTTGCCTCCGACGGACGACGCCGTGATCTGGTCCATCAAGTCGGAGCGTGCCGCTCCTGCTGGCTCAACGGCCGCTTGACTTGCCGCAAGGGTGTCGCGAACCCGTGTGTCGACGATCCGCGCACGTCGTTCAATCTGAGTATCCACGCTGACCAGCGTAGGGGCAGTGGTTCACAGATGCGTCGGCATCGAGCGTGTTCCACAGGATGAGGGCATTTTGGTGGCGGATACGGCAAAGCGGGCAAGTCTGGTGGCTATGACCACTTCTATACTCCGCGGCCCGGGTGACTTGCTCGCCATGATCCCCTCAATGCTCGGGTTCGTCCCGGTTGAGTCACTTGTACTTCTGGGAGTGCGCGCAAATGGCGAACTCGCGGTTGCCCTGCGCGTGGACAGGGAGGACTGCCTCATCGATGACGTGGTGGCTCCAATGGCGAGAGCTGTGAGCGCACACCTGAGTCGAGACGGCACCGACTTTGTCGTGATCGTGTCCTACACGCACTGCAACGTGCGATTGGCGTGCGACGCCGCAGATGCGATGCGAACCGCAATTGGGGGCACCTTCAGGCGTATGGAGGTCTGGGCAGTGCAGAGCGGCCGGTTTTTCGCACCTGGGTGCGCGGACGCGGGATGTTGCCCAGGTACTGGCCGGGCGCTACCAGTACAAAATATGACAGACCCGCACCTGTCCTCGGCAAAGTGGCTCGCGTCGGGATTGCACACGAAACAAACCCCAGCCTGGGGCAGTGCGCCCGCTACGGCCCGGCGGCGTAGCGCCCGTGCCGCCGACCGCTGGCTGCTTAAGAGGGATGCTGGGCCCGAGCACTGGAGGAATCGCAGTTTTGAGGCGTGGAACGATGCTGTCGACCGCACGTGGACGGAGGCAAGCGCAGCGACGGATGCAGGACTCGGCAAGGTAATTGCGGCGCTTGGCGATGTGCGGGCAAGGGATGCCATCATCGTGTCGCTAGTTCCTGGGTCCCGCGGGGCCGTTCAGGACGTATTGGACGGGAACGATTCGGGTACCGTTGCGCGGGTGTTGGATTCAATCTTCGACCCGCGCCAAGGAACACGAGTCGATCCCGAGCTCGCCGAAGTGGCAACAGGGGTACTCAGTCGATGCGCGGCCCGGGCAAGGAAAAAGGAGGCCGCCCCACCGCTGGCAATTTTGGCTCTTGTGCAATGGTGGGCGGGCGATTCGGAGGCCGCGCTCGCGTTGTGTGAGCAGGCTTTGCAGGCGGAGCGGGGGTATCGTCTGGCAGGGCTTGTGCAAGCGACGGTTGCAGCGGGCCTTGAGCCGGGCTGGTGTGCCGACTAGGACAAATCGGGGCACTCGGCACCGCGCACAGTCATCTGTGCGTACAAACTGGTCCGATCAGGGCGAATTGGGAACGTAACGCTTGACACTAGCGTTAGACTTTAATGGATTTGCGCGAGACGGAAAAGAGCCTCTTGACCGTAGTTTGGTTGCCACTAGAGAGGACCGCTTAGTGTCGCCCGAAGGCGCTGATTACCTAAATCAGAGTGATGGGCAAGGTCAAGGACGTAGCGCCACACGCGTTGCCAATCTAACCGCGCAGAACCCTCATGGTGCTCAACCCGTCGCGTTACTATCAGTGTCCCAGCCCTCCGCCTCGTCGGCGAAGGAAACCACGAAGGAGAAGGCCACGACTACCGCAGCCTCACCCAAGACCACCGCCAAGAAGGCGCCCGTCAAGCGCGCCGCTAAGAAGGCGGCCGCCGAGAGCGCCTCCGCAGCGGAGACCTCGCCTGACGCCAAGCCCGCCACTCGCAAGACGGCACCCAAAACGGCATCCAAGACGACCGCCAAGAAGGCCGGTGCTGTGACCGCAACGCAGAAGCGCGCAGCAGCCAAGCGAGCGAAGGAAGATGCCGAGGCGCAGGCCAAGAGCGTCGAAAACCAGGACGCTCCAGTCGAGCAGGTCGAGGACGAGCCGACCGAGGCGCCAGCCAAGGAAGAGGACTCAGAGACCCGCGGATTCGTGCTTCGCAGCGCGGACGACGACGCGCCGGTTCAGCAGGTCATGACGGCAGGTGCTACAGCAGACCCCGTTAAGGACTACCTGAAGCAGATCGGTAAGGTCGCACTGCTGAACGCTGAGCAGGAAGTCGACCTCGCAAAGCGTATTGAGGCCGGTCTTTTTGCAGAAGAGAAGCTCGGCTCTGGGGACAAGATCGCACCCAAGATGCGTCGCGAGCTTGACGCCATCGCGAACGATGGACGCCACGCGAAGAATCACCTGCTCGAGGCCAATCTCCGACTCGTGGTGTCGCTTGCAAAGCGTTACACCGGGCGTGGAATGCTGTTCTTGGACCTTATTCAAGAGGGAAACTTGGGCCTTATCCGTGCAGTTGAGAAGTTCGACTACACCAAGGGCTACAAGTTCTCCACGTACGCCACGTGGTGGATCCGACAGGCAATTACGCGTGCCATGGCCGACCAGGCCCGCACGATCCGAATCCCTGTCCACATGGTCGAAGTGATCAACAAACTTGCGCGCGTTCAGCGCCAGATGCTCCAGGACCTAGGGCGCGAGCCCACGCCTGAGGAATTGGCTGCCGAACTCGACATGACCCCTGAGAAGGTAGTCGAGGTCCAGAAGTATGGCCGTGAACCGATTTCTCTACACACACCCCTGGGTGAAGACGGCGACAGTGAATTTGGTGACCTCATCGAGGACTCCGAGGCGGTTGTGCCAGCCGATGCGGTGGGATTCACGTTGCTTCAGGAAGAACTGAGCAAGGTCATGGACACACTCAGCGAGCGTGAAGCTGGCGTCGTCGGAATGCGTTTTGGCCTGACCGACGGTCAACCCAAGACGCTCGATGAAATTGGTCGCGTCTTCGGCGTAACGCGCGAGCGCATTCGTCAGATCGAGTCAAAGACGATGTCGAAGTTGCGACACCCGTCCCGCTCGCAGGTGCTACGCGACTACCTGGACTAAATCAGGACTCTCGCGAATCTCATGGAAATGCCCCGGTGCCTTCGGTACCGGGGCATTTTTGCCTCCATGACGAAAGTATTTGAAGCCTATTCGGGTGCGAGCGGATCGTGGCGGCCTATGTAGGAGTAGTCACGGATGGCGAAGGGTGTAGACAGTGCGACAATAGCGGCGATACCCGCGGCCCATCCAGTCGCGATGTCGTGGGGCATATCAGTGAGCCGGCCAATAGCGATCCACCAAAGACCCCAGGCAAGTGCGATCCCGGTGGAGATGCTGAGGACTGGTGCCTGACGAAGTCCATGTGCGATGACGACGGCAAGCACTGCTACGAACACCAGGGCAGCGACAGCAAAACCAGTGCCGTCCTCAGGCTTAAAGCCCTGGAGCTCACGCGATAGAGCCGCGGTGACATTGGCGATCATCGCGACTACCACCCACCCTAGATATAGACCCACCGGCACGTCAGTCGTGAAGCGCTCAGTCCACGACGATGGCGGCGATGAGGCAAGGGTGGTGGCTAGCCGGCCCAATACGCCCGCAAGGATCGCGATCACGACCACTGAAACCCACAGCAGTCCCGTCTGAATAACGCCGATCCACACCGCGTTTAAAAGCATCGACGCGAGGACCCACCATGACGTTGCTCGAAGTCGCGAGTCCGCGCCTTTACTCGGCAACGCTTGGTAGACCGCGAATAGCACAAGTCCCGCGTAGATGAACGACCAAATGGTGAATGCCGTGGAAGCGGGCGCTAGCAGCGTGGCGTCTGCGGCAAGCGCACCATCGGCGACTTGGTCGATTGGAGTCCGTTCAAATGCTCCGGCACCCATGGTGGCGCCTGCAATGGTGATCACAGCGCCGATCGCGACAGCCCATTGGCGGAACCGATCCTGAGCGGTGGGACCTGGTGTGTTGGTAGGCGATGACATGGAGAACCCCCTTACCTTCACAAACGCGTGCCATGTGCTTGCGCATTCCCATGTGACACGGGCACGCAGGGCCAGGCGTTGACATCTTTACCTTTTAAGTGGCCTGTTACGGGACAGCGGGTGGAACTTCAGCGGATGGCACATCTTCGCCAGCGAGAGTCGTCACCGGGACTGGCTCACGTGCGGTCTGCGCCACGACGATGCCAGCAAACACCACTGCCGCGCCAGCAACCTGAAGTGCGGTGAGGGTTTCGCCCAGCCAGATCCAAGCCACGATGAACGCGAAAAGGACCTCCGATGACGCCAAGACCCCTACTGCCGTCGCGGCCACATGCTTAAGTGCCATAAAGATCAGCACAAACGGTGCGAAGGCGCCAAGTGTGATAACCCACAGCATCGGTGCCCAGACAGGAAGTACGACATCCTTGAGCGTGCCGGATAAGGAAACTTCCGCGGAAAGTGTGGCGAAACCTAGTCCCCACCAGTGAGAGAAGATGCCCCAAAAGGCGCTGGCGAACAGCGAGGCCCAAAAGGCGACGGCCATCGGGGGACGGGACGCCACCGAGCGTTCCCCCATCAGAAAGTAGAAGGCGTAGGCGATCGCGGCGCCGAAGGCCGCGAGGACCCCGAGTAAGACGAGGTCGCTGTCCCAAACTTGAGCGACCACCGTGAGTCCCATGAGCACCGCCCCAATTGCCCACCACAGTCGTGGATGCACGCGCTCGCCAAAGATCAGCCATGCCGCCAGCGCTACGAATACGACGGCCGTGTACTCGATGAGTAGTGCGATTCCCACGGGCAATATCGAGATCGCGACGGAGTACAGCCACTGAATCATCGCCAGACCGCCGATGCCGAGTGCCGCCAGCGAGCCCGCCTCGCGCCACGAAATTCTAAATTGGGTGCGGTCCGTGAGAAGTAGCACCGAGCCGGCGATGAGGGCCGTCGAAAGGACACGGAAAAAGGTGAGCTGCGCAGGTGAGACACCAGCGCCAATAACGACTTTCGCCACTGAACCGTTGATCCCAAATAGCGCTGCTCCAGCGACCGCGTAAAAGGCTCCACGCCCGGCGAAGGAAACCGTGGCGCCGGAGTTGTTAGCAGGGGCTATTCTCATGCGCGCCATCGTACGCGGGTGATGTCGTGACGCGAGCCTTTTGGTAGGTCAAACAAGGCGCCCTCGCGATAGCATCGGAGAAACAAACTCGGGAGATGGCTTTCATGGACGCACTACGGTACTCGTTGCTCATTTTGCACTTCATCGGGCTTGCGGCCATCCTTGGGCCGTTGCTCGACCAATTGCGTTCTGACACCAAGCGCATCACGATGACAATCGTGTGGGGTGCGCGGGCGCAACTCGTTACCGGTCTTGGCCTGGTTGGCGTCGCCTATGCAAGCGACAACGAGCCGGACAACACGAAGATCGCAGTGAAGCTGCTCATCGCGTTGGCGGTAGTTGGAATCGCAGAAGCCAACCGCAAGAAGACCACCCCAGGCGATAAAGCGTGGCTGGCGATCGGCATAATGACGCTTGCCAACATCATCGTCGCGGTCGTCTGGCATTAGCATGACGGCCGTTCGGCCTGCGACTGCCGCCGACGCTGCAGAGATAGTTCACCTGGGTGCGCTGATGTATAAGGCAGTCGGGGCTGCTCCCACACCCATGTGGGCCGTCGATTCGACGAGACTTGTCGCCGAGCGCATGGGTCACGACTTGATCGGGATGGTTATTGACGCTCCCGAGGGCGGGCTGGCTTGCTGCGGTCTAGTAAACATCGCCCCGCGCCTTCCGCGCCCGGGCGCGCTGTCGCGTTACATGGGATACCTCCAATGGGTCTCCACTTCGCGTCAACACCAGTACAAGGGTTATGCCAAGGCCATCATGGATGCATTGCTCGCAGAAACGGACGACCGTGGAATCGAAGTTGTTGAGTTGCACGCGAGCCCCCAGGGCCGACACATGTACGAGGATCTCGGGTTTTTTGTCAAGGATGACAACATCGCGATGACGTCGGTGCGCGAGCGCAAGCGCCCGCAGTAGAGCTCTGCGAGAGTTTTGGTGCAAAACAGGCCGCACCGGACGGCGCGGCATGGGTGCGATGCACGTGCGGCAATCTAGGCTGTAGCGCGTGGCTCAATCAGACTATTCCGCTCGTCATCTTTCCGTCCTCGAGGGTCTCGAGGCGGTGCGTAAGCGCCCCGGTATGTACATCGGTACAACCGACTCGCGCGGGCTCATGCACTGCCTTTGGGAAATTATCGACAACTCGGTGGACGAGGCCTTGGGAGGCTTCGGCTCGGCGATCGAGATCATCCTGCATCCGGATGACTCGGTTGAGGTGCGCGACAACGGTCGAGGCATACCTGTCGACATCGAGCCCAAGACTGGTTTGACCGGTGTTGAGGTCGTTCTGACCAAGCTCCACGCGGGCGGCAAGTTCGGTGGCGGCTCGTACGCCGCGTCCGGGGGGCTTCACGGTGTTGGCGCTTCCGTCGTGAATGCACTCAGTGAGCGCCTTGATGTGTGGGTCGACCGCGGCGGTTTGACCCACCACATGGGGTTCCGGCGCGGCGAGCCCGGGTATTTCCAGGACACAGCGACTGGCGCGACGCCCGATGCCATGTTTGAGCCATTTGTGCTTGGCTCCGAACTCCAGACCACAGGCAAGGTCGCGAAGAACAAGACCGGCACCCGAATTCGTTATTGGGCGGACCGCCAGATCTTCAATAAGACGGCTCGATTCGCTTACGACGACTTGATTGCGCGTGCACGCCAAACGGCGTTCCTCGTTCCCGGACTCACGCTGACTGTGCGTGACGAACGCAATGTCGAAGAGCCAACGGTGGAGAGTTTCCGCTACGAGGGCGGCCCCAAGGACTTCGTTGACTTCATCGCAATCGACGCCGCGATCACCGAGACCTGGGAGCTCACTGGCACCGGTACTTATGTAGAGACCGTCCCTGTTCTCAAGCCCAACGGCCAGCTAATCTCCGAGGAAGTCTCTCGCGATTGCCAGGTTGATGTAGCTCTGCGCTGGGGAAACGGATACGAGACAGAAGTCCGCTCCTTCGTCAACATCATTGCGACTCCGAAGGGCGGTACGCACCATGCTGGATTCGAAGCGGGCCTGACCAAGGTACTGCGTTCCGTGATCACCACGAACGCGAGGCGCCTCAAGCTCACTGGCAAGGACGGCGCGGAAAAGATCGAGAAGGACGACATCATGGCTGGCCTGACGGCAATCGTCACGGTGCGTATCGCCGAGCCGCAATTCGAGGGGCAGACCAAAGAAGTTCTTGGTACGGGCCCGGTCCGCGGCATCGTCGCGAAGGTAGTGGAGAAAGAACTTGCTGAGCTGCTGACCTCCACTAAGCGTGACCTCAAGACGCAGTCAACGTCAGTGATGGAAAAGATCATCTCCGAGATGCGCGCGCGAGTAGCTGCTCGCAAGCAAAAGGAAATCTCGCGTCGTAAGAACGCGCTGGAGACGTCCTCGCTACCTTCAAAGTTGGCTGACTGCCGCAGCAACGACGTCGCTGCGAGTGAATTGTTCATCGTCGAAGGCGACTCCGCGCTTGGCACAGCAAAACTAGCTCGCCAGTCTGACTTCCAAGCATTGCTTCCGATCCGCGGCAAAATCCTCAACGTCCAAAAGGCATCCGTGACCGACATGCTTCACAACGTTGAGTGCGCATCGATTATTCAGGTGATCGGTGCGGGGTCAGGCCGAACCTTTGACCTTGAGTCTGCGCGCTACGGCAAGATCATTCTGATGACGGACGCAGACGTCGACGGCGCGCACATTCGTACCCTGCTGCTGACCCTGTTCTTCCGGTACATGCGCCCCATGGTGGATGCGGGACGCGTATACGCGGCTGTGCCGCCGCTTCACCGTATCGAGGTGATGGGCAGCCCGCGCCGCGAGAAGGAGTACATCTACACATACTCGGAGAAGGAGTTGGTGGAGACTCTGGCGGATTTGCGACGCAAGGGCCGCAAGTACAAGGACGACATCCAACGCTACAAGGGTCTTGGAGAGATGGACGCGGATCAACTGGCGGAAACCACGATGGATCCGCAGCACCGGATGCTCCGCAAGATCACGGCCGAGCATGCTGAGAACGCCGAGCGAGTTTTCGAGCTCTTGATGGGTAACGACGTAGGCCCACGACGGGACTTCATCGTCGCGGGGGCAGCGAACCTGGACACCGCGCGTATCGACATGTAGCGCCAGTTTAAAAGATTTTCAGCGATACCAATCCGGCGCCCGAGGACGGGCGAACCATTGCTGAAGCCGCTTCACGTCAAGGGATGATTCTTGGCGGGTGGGACTTCGTGGCAGGGCCAACCACGGCCACACCTACCAGCAGTGCAACGGAAAGGGAAAATCATGAATATCCTCCGCACCTCACTACTCGTCGCAGCGACGGGCATTCTTGTCGCAGGTCCGGCATCGATGGCTATGGCTGCAGACGGCACTTTTGACGGCAGTCTGTCATCGATCAACGACTCGGGTGCCTCTGGCACTGCGCAGGTCACTGTCGACGGCAAAGAAATTACGGTCAAAATTTCAGGTACCGGTTTCACGCCGGACGCCCCGCACGCTCAGCATCTCCACGGAGCGACGGATGGCACCAACTTTGTATGCCCGACCCCAGCCGACGTAGCCGAACTTGACGAGAACGGCGACGGTCTGCTGTCGACTCCCGAGGCGGCCACGCTCTACGGTGGTGTGCTGATCGCGCTCACGACTGAGGGTGACACCTCGGGTGACTCCGCTCTAGCTGTAGACCGATTCCCGGTTGCCGACTCGGACGGAAATCTCGAGTACAACCGTACGTTCACCGTGACCCAAGAGGTCGCGGACAACATGGAGAACCTTCACATCGTTGACCACGGAGTTGACGTAGATGGTTCCGGTACCTACGACGGCGACGCCAAGAGCCCGCTTGACGACTCCCTGCCGCTCGAAGCAACGCTCCCGGCGGCATGTGGTGCGCTTGGCGTGGCACAGACCGATGCGATGCCTCAAGGTGGCGTTGATACCGGTGACGCCATGGGCGACACTTCGACTGCCGTGATCTACGGTTCTGTTGCATTCGCCGCGGTCGCGGCAGCCGGTGGAGTTGCACTGCGCAACCGTCGCCGCGCAAGCAGCAAGTAACTAGCAACGCACGGGGCCCTATGGCCCACGCGTCGCGGCTCTACCCGAAGGGCCGGGCCGGATCAATGGTCCGGCCCTTCGGTGTTCCTCCCGCACCCCACGGATGATCAAGGAGTAGCTATGTCGACCAACGAAGAACTCTCACCCGCTCGTCGTTTCCGTCCCAGCCGCACGGCGTGGATTGTGACAGTGCTGGCTGTGATTGCGGTCATGTTTGGATCTCTCGCGTGGTCCGCTTCGCAACCCGTTGTTCCGGCGCCCGTTTCCCAGGTTGCTCAGACGCCGTCACCGGATAGCGCGACACCTGGACAAGTCAGCGATGGCACGCGCGTGCCTGACGCGACGTCCTCGACTGCGGCATCGGCGCCTGCGGTTGATTTGTCGCTGAGGGAGGAACCGATCATGACGCGCGAACCCCAAGCCGCTCCGGTTCGCCTTTCAGTTCCGTCGGTGGGGATCTCGACTAACCTCGAGGACTTGGGGCTACTTGATGACGGGACACTCGCGACACCGGTGGATACTGATCTGGCGGGGTGGTACGCCGGCGGACCCAGGCCTGGAGCAGTGGGTCCCGCAGTCGTTGCTGGTCACGTGAGCTGGAATGGCGACCCTTCGATCTTCTTCCGCCTCAGCGAGGTGGCCATCGGCGACGCCATTACGGTTGAGCAAGCAGACGGAGCCGAGGTGAACTTTCGGGTGACACGTGTGGAGCAACATCCCAAGGATGATTTCCCCACCCTGTCTGTATATGGCAATACTGCAGGACCTGAACTACGGCTCATTACGTGCGGCGGCGAATTTAATGCCGACACGGGCCATTTCTACGACAACGTGATTGTTTTCGCAGAAATGGAAGACGCGTAGCCGGGCACTTGTTACGCAGTCGCACGGAAATCGTCCGCCAATGCGCCACAATAGGACCGTGAACGACACCAATGAACCCGCCCAGGACACCGCAGAACTCTCTGTTCGCGCTGTCACGGCGGCCGAGGAGTCGCTCGAACCCGTCGCTCTCATCGAGCAATCGGGCGCGATTATGCGCACGGGCCGGCTCATGCTGGCCGCGGGTACCGCAAGTTACCGCGTCACGCAGGCCATGAGAGCGGTCGCGCAGTCCGTCGGAGTCGACGTTCATAGCGCGCAGGTGTCGCTTACCGACATCACGGCGACGTCGCACCGGGGACGCATCTTTCGCACCGAGGTGGTCAAGAACAACACGTTCGCGGTGAACACGGATCGTATCGTGGCGCTGGATCATATGCGTCGCACGATGCCCGTGCACACGACTCCCAGCGAAGTGCACCGCACACTCGACCAAATTGAGGCACGCGGGGCGAGGTATCCCGTGTGGGCAAATTCCGCGTTCGCTGGGGCGGCGTGTGGAGGCTTCGCGCTACTCAACCACGCCCGTTTGCTTGAAATCCTTACGGTGTTCGTTGCCGCTGGGCTTGGACAACTGTCGCGTTACCACTTGGTCCACCGCCACTTCAATATCTTTGGGGCGACCATCGCTGCCGCCGCAGTCGCCTCCTTGACCTACCTGCTGGGCGTGGCACTCCTCAACATCACCGGTGCCGAAGTAGAAATTCATGCGGCCGGGTACATCTCCGCGGTGCTCTTCTTATTGCCAGGATTCGCGCTGATCACGGGCGCATTAGACATGGCGAAAATGGATATCACTGCTGGTATATCGCGAATTGCCTTTGGTACCATGATGACGCTGGCGGCCGGCGTGAGCGTCTGGGCGGTATCGCTGCTAGGTTCGCTTGAGACGCGTCCGCGTGTCGTCGGGGACTTACCGACAATGGCGAACCTTGGCATATATGCACTCGGAACGGCCGTAGGTGTAATGGGCTTTGCGTTGATGTTCAACAGCCCGTGGCGGCTCGCGGTGGCCGCAGCGTCTATTGGGGCCATAGCTAATACTGGGCGTCTTTACTCGATTGACCAAGGACTGGCAATCCAGACGGCGACGACAATTGCTTGTGTGGTGGTCGGCGTGCTCGCAGCATTCGCTGCACGCGGGGGGAGGTTCCCGGTCATCACACTATCGGTGCCTGCCGTATTAGTGATGGTGCCTGGTGTCACTGCGCACGAAGCGGTGGTGAGCCTCAACCGCGGCGACTACACGACTGCCGTATCGGGAATTCTGCTAGTAATCTTGGTGGTTCTATCTATCATGGTGGGGCTTGTCATTGCGAAGCTCATCACCGATCGTGAATGGGCTTTCGAAAAGAGCGAACACACATGGCATCGCACCGGTACCTTGAGCTAGATCCAGGCTTGCCCGACGTTGGCAAGAGTGCGCTTGGACCCAAGCAGATCAAATTAACCGACGCCCAGGCCATCATGGCGTCGACCAACCTGCTTGCACTGGGCCTTTTGCTCGCCTACGTGCGCTCCTATGCAGCGACGGCAGGAGCCGTCATGTGGGGACCCGCCGTCGGGATCATCGCGTTGCTCGTCGGTTGGCAGACGGTGGCAATCATCGCGTTCGCGGTGGTCGGGCTGTCCGCGTGGGTCGTGATGGAGTGCCGCCGCACGGCTCGCAAGTGGGAGGCCGTGGTGTCGACCCGGATTGCGCAACTGACGGGGTCGCCGCTGTAGCCAAGCGTTACCCGATGCCGTGTACTGGCGTCCGGAGCGCAGTTCCCGAGCCGTCGCGGCGACCGAATTCCTCCGGTAGGTCAACTGCTTGGCCCGCGTCCGACGAGGCTCGAGCCGGGGAGTTCCCTACCCACGTGAGAAGCAGCGAATCCTCGCCCCTGAGGAACTTGTGTGCGCGCACTCCGCCTGTGGCCCGGCCCTTTGACGGGTAATCCGCAAAAGGAGTGACCTTGGCTGCGCCAGGCGTAGTGCCTGGCAGTGCGGTGGAGGAACCCGAGATGGTGACCACAACGGGAGCCGAGTCGCCATCGGCGGACGGGTCAACAATCCCAAAAAACGCAACCTTGGCGCCTGTACCGAGCTTGATACCTGCGACTCCGCCGCCCGCGCGTCCCTGCGGACGCACGTTGGACGCGGGGAAGTGAAGTAGCTGCGCGTCATCGGTCACGAAGACGATCTCGTGGTGGTCGCTAGCCAACCCGGCACCCATCACGGTGTCGCCGTCCTTGAGCGAAATGACTTCCCATGCTTCTCGGTTGGGGATATCGCCAGGGGTGACGCGCTTGACGACTCCCTGCGAGGTGCCAAGGGTGAGGGGCTGGTCGCTGTTCAACGGCACCAGGGTCAGCGGATCTTCGCCCTTTTCGAGTGTGACCACTTCCGCAAGCGGTACTCCGCCCCCAAGTGACGGGGGCTCGGAGGACGGCGCCAGTGCGGGCACGTCGAGCAGCGACAGCTTGACGATGCGTCCCAGAGTGGTGACCACGCCAATATCTGCGCGCGCAGAGGCTGGAATCGCGACCCGAATCACATCGTGGGACGAGCGCCTACCGTCAGTCGGGACCGGGGAGTCGTTCGCGGTGCGAGCGACGAGTCCGGTCACGGACAGAAGCGCGAAGCACGCGGTGTCTTCGATCTGCATCGGGATGGCGCCCGAACGCGCCGCCGATGCGGTGCCAACGGCGCCGAGCGTGGCACTTGCCGCAGCGTTCGCGAGCAAGATAGTGCGGCGAGGTGTGCCGTATTGGGCTGCGGCTGCATCCATTTCTTGGCCGACCACGGCGCTCAGTGTCTCGGGAGAGGACAGAATCTCCTCAAGGTCAGCGATTTCTGCGAGAAGTTTTGCCTTCTCCTCCTCGAGTTCGACTCGCGAGAACTTGGTCAGCCGTCGTAGCCGCAATTCGAGAATGTACTCGGCTTGGATTTCCGACAGGTCGAAAGCGGTCCTCAGGCGCGAACGTGCCTCGCTGACGTCCTCGGACGACCGAATAATCTGAATGACGTCGTCAATGTCCAGGATCGCGACGAGCAGGCCGTCGACCAGGTGAAGACGATCGCGACGCGCCTTGAGCCGGAATTCGGAGCGACGCTTCACTACATTGAGGCGGTGTCCAACCCACACGGCGAGCATTTCCTTGAGCCCCATGGTGCGCGGTTGCCCCTCGACGAGCGCCACGTTGTTAATCGAGAAGCTCTCTTCGAGCGGGGTGTAGCGGTAGAGCTTCTCCAACACGGCCTCGGGGTTGAAACCGTTCTTGATCTCGATCACGAGGCGCAGGCCATTGTGACGGTCGGTGAGATCTGTGACGGCACTGATGCCGTCGAGCTTCTTGTGTGAGACACCGTCCTTGATCTTCTCGATGACCTTCTCAGGCCCCACCAAGTAGGGGAGTTCGGTGACGATAATTCCTTGTCGGCGTGCGGTGACCTTCTCTACGCGCGTCGTGGCGCGGGTAGTGAATTTGCCCCGTCCCGTTGCATACGCCTCACGAATGCCGTCAAGGCCCACGATCTTTCCGCCCGAAGGCAGGTCAGGACCAGGGACGAACCGCATGAGCTCGTCAAGATCCGACTTGGGATTCGCGAGCAGGTGGCGCGCTGCCGAGATCACTTCGATGAGATTGTGTGGCGCCATGTTGGTCGCCATACCGACCGCGATACCGGCAGCTCCGTTGACCAGCAGGTTTGGGATGGCGGCTGGCAACACGACAGGCTGCTGGAGTTTGTTGTCGTAATTGGGCACAAAGTCCACGACGTCCTCGCCGAGGTCGGCAGTGAGGGCCATTGCGGCGGATGCGAGTCGAGCTTCGGTATAGCGTGCGGCTGCGGGGCCATCGTCGAGCGAGCCAAAGTTGCCATGACCATCGACCAGCGGGACCCGCAGTGAAAAGGATTGCGCCATACGGACAAGCGCGTCGTAGATCGCCGAGTCACCGTGTGGGTGGAGCTTTCCCATCACCTCGCCGACCACACGTGCTGACTTCACGTAGGCGCGCTCGGGACGCAAGCCCATGTCCTGCATCATGTAGACGATGCGGCGCTGGACGGGCTTAAGCCCGTCGCGAGCGTCTGGAAGCGCGCGCGAGTAAATGACCGAGTAGGCGTACTCCAGAAAGGAGGCCTCCATCTCGGCACTTACGTCAATATCGACAATCTGAGCGTCAGCCGCGTCGGACATGTCTCTCCTCAGGTGCTGCAAAGGCAAATGGACTGCACGTATTATCTCCCGACTCGCGAGGTGCGAAGCGATGCCACGCGGTGCCCGAGTCACACCATGAGTGCGTCACGGTCGCCACCGACGTGGGGAAAGTGAAAGACTATGTCGCATGTCTCAGACGCTTGAACAATCCGTGGCCGTAGCCGGTTATTACCCGGCACTCGCATCGTCCGTTTTGAAGAGCGCGATAGGCGCTCAATCCGTGCGCGCACACTTCGTGCACGCGGAGACAACCTTTGACGATCAAGAAGTCCGGCGACATATGACGGTATTGGTTATCACCGAAACTCGCTTGCTCCGGGTTCATATGGACGATGGTGCTGGCCACTCGGGAGAGGGCACGCACGAGGCCTCGGCGACGGTCGAGACCGCATTGCTGTCCAGCACCTCGAATATGGCGATGACGTATGTGGTGCATCACCCCGAGAATTTCACCGAGGGCGACTCGCCGAGTGAACTCGTGTTGGCCGTGGGCTGGGGTGTGCATTCGCGCATCGAGCTCGAGCCCGCGAACTGCGGCGATGAGAACTGCGACGCCGACCACGGGTACACCGGTGGGATTACTGGTGACGACACCCTCGTGCGCGTCAGCGCTATCGCGGACGGCGGCGATGCCGTGCGTGCGCTGGAATCGTTCGCCTCCACCCTTCAGCAGACCATCGGAGCCACTGCGTGACGCTTGCTCAACAGCTCGCGGCCGCGGGTCTCACGCTGCCGGATTATCGTGAGCGAGATCTAGGGGCTGTGCTTCCGGCGGCTCTGGCCGCGGTCGGAGCGGGACACGTAGTGCCATGGCGTGACGCCGAGCTTGACCGCGTGCGGCTGGACATACCCCAGGCACGTCACGTGGTAGTGGTGTTGCTTGACGGTCTGGGCCATCTGCAACTCGAGGCTCGTCGCGGGCATGCGCCCTTCTTGCGGTCCATCGAGTCCGGGATAGTCACCGCGGGCTACCCGACTACGACGGCAGCTTCACTCGCGATGTTGGGCACCGGGCAGCCGGCTGGACGCACCGGCATGACTGGTTACACGGCACGGAATCCCCGCACCAATGCGCTTGCCAACCTCATCTCCTGGGAGGGCGCTGATACGCCCGAGGAATGGCAGCCACAACCGTCGCTCCTGGAAGAGGCAGCGCACGCCGGCTTTACGATTACGACCCTTGGCAGGCGTCGCTTTGTGGGTTCGGGTTTGACCCAGGCAGTACTTCGCGGTGGGCAGTTCGTCGGTGCGGAGAACTTTTCTAACCGTATTGACGTTGCGCTCGGCGCAGCACGGTCGTCAGGAGTGTCGTACTGCTATTGGGGTGAGATTGACGCCGCAGGGCACCGTTACGGCTGGGAGAGCGAGCAATGGGTTGCGGCCCTCGAGGACGCTGACCGTGAACTAAGTCGCCTCGCGCGCGAGTTACCTCGCGACGCTGTCATGGTAGTGACGGCTGACCATGGCATGGTCGACGTGACCGGCGCCCCGCGGTGGGACATCAACCAGGTGCCTGAATTGGCGGAGGATGTCGCTTTGGTCGCAGGGGAGCAGCGCGCTTTGCACCTCCATATGGTGTCCGGTGCCGATCCTCATGCGGTGGTGCAGCGGTGGCGTGGGATCCTCGGCAATCATGCGGCCGTCGTCACTCAAGCCGATGCCGATGCTGGCGGCCTTTTTGGTGAAATTTTGGAAGCACACAGGGGGCGCATCGGCGACGTTGTGGTAGCGATGGGCGGGCGAGCGAGCGTCGTTGACTCTCGTACGCAGTCCGAACAATCGATGGCGTTGATCGGCGTGCACGGATCGCTCACACCAGAGGAATTACAGGTGCCGCTGTTAACCGCCGTAGGCAACTGACAGCCGCTTCCCACGTCTCCTCCCTAGCCGGAGAGGGCAGACCAGCCTCCGTCACGGGCGGTCCGGACTTTGAGCAGCGCCTAGTCGTGCGCGCCGTCCTCGTGCTTTGCGCCAAATACGATCTCATCCCAGCTGGGCACTGAAGCTCGCCCGCGCTTTGGCGTGCGTTTCTCGCCCGTTTCGGGATCTACAGCGCGATCGCGTTTTGGCGCCGCCTGAGGTGAGTCTTCGCGCCGGGCGGAGCCTGCCGGATGTGGCATTGACTGACCCGTGGACGTGAAGCCTACGTCAGCGCTACGCGCCTTGGCCGCAGGCCCGAAGCCTTCGAATCCGCCGTCTTCATCGTTGTCGTCCAGCTCTTCCTCGTCGACGCTATCGCGATTACCGCGACGTACCTGGAGGTCTTCGAGCAAACGCTCAGTTGGAGAAATCTCAAAATCGAGTTCCCCAGCGTTCCCAGCAGGTGGAACTGGATTGTCGATGTGGTCGCTGGGTTGGTCCTCACCGGATGCGGCGTCCGCCAAGGACGTCACCGCAGGGGGACGGGTCTCGTTCAGAGGAGTCACTTCACCACCTTCGGCACGCACCGCACTGAGGTGCCTTTTGGGGATCGGTACGTCCAAGAGTTCAGTCTCGGTGAGCCAACGAGCCTCGTCGTCCTCTGCTGTGACGGCGCGAGCGGTGTGGTCAAACGTCCAACGGGCCCTCACATTGCGACCGTCAGCCTTATAGTCAGCGGAGACTTGCCATGGCTCGTCAAGCTCGCGCCACGCGTCCCACACAATGCTCTCGAGGTCGATTCCACGCGAGGCCAAGCGGTCCGCTACGAGGTCGCCGAGTACGGGTGAGCCAACGTCGCGACCGATGCGAGTGCCACGCGCGAGGTCAGCGATATAGGCACGCTCCGCAATCACTGGAACCTCGTACTTCTCAAGCGCCGCAATGGGTTCGCCCGTGATCTGAGCGAGTTCGGCGGCATTGAGACCTGCCCGGATACGTTGCTGAATTTCTTTAGGGCTGAGGGACGATGATTCAGTCGAGTGTGGACGCGAAGTCACCGGCGGCGTCAGCGCGCGGGCGTGCCGAATCGCACGTCGAAGTTCGTCGGAGATGGGCAGCGTAAACTGCTCTCCCGACTCGGAAGTGACGATGAGGTTTTCACCGTCATCGGCTGGGCCTACCAGTGACAAACGCGTCATGTGCCCAGAGTGCCACGGTCTCCGCCCGATCGCGCGTCACGCCACGCTGACAGAGGCGGACGACAGGTGACGTGTCATCCGCTGATTCAGTCGTGGCCTGGGGCCTTTTGCGACCACGGGGCATCGAACTATGCGGGAAGATGGACGGATGACAACCCAAGAAACACAGGCGCTTCTCGACATCGCACGCACACTTGCTCGCGAAACGGGGGAGCGCGTGGTGAGCGGGCGCGCTACCGCCCATGTCGCCGCGACTAAGTCGAGCGCGGTGGATGTCGTAACTCAGAACGATGTCGCAGCCGAGAAATACCTGAGGTCACGCATCGCGCAATTGCGGCCTGACGACGGCATTTTGGGTGAAGAGGGCGACGATGTTTACGGGTCCTCCGGAATTACTTGGGTGCTCGACCCGATCGACGGCACAGTGAATTACCTCTACGGACTACCGCATTACGGGGTATCGGTCGCCGCTGTTGCCGGACCGCCGCGTCCGGCCGATTGGGAACAGATCGCAGGCGCAGTCTTTGACGGCTCTGGGGTGCTGTGGTCTGCAGGTAAGTCATTAGGAGCCACCCGCGATGATGAGCCGCTGGTGCGCGCGCAGGGCCCCGATTTAGCGGGCACGTTGCTCGCTACGGGCTTCCAGTACATTGCCGAGCGACGTGTGCGCCAGGGCGAGATTGTCACGGCGATGTTGGGCCAGGTTCGCGATATCCGACGCCTGGGCGCCGCGTCGGTCGATCTATGCCTCGCTGCGGCAGGTCAGATCGACGCCTATTACGAACATGGGCTGAACGCCTGGGATTTTGGCGCGGGAGCCCTTATCGCGTCAGAAGCGGGACTTCGCGTGGCAGGAATTGACGGCGGTCCTGCTACCGAAAAGCTCCTTATCGCGGCCGTTCCAGGCACATGGGAGGCGTTACGCGACGCTTTGATCGAGGCCGGCGCGCGGGATTCTTGGAGCAGTGCTGAACCGCGCTGACAGCCTCGCTCCGCGCGTCGAGTCGCGTCGGCGAGTTTTTTCAGGCACAATGCGTGCGCCCGGGGAACAAAAACGAGTCCGGGCGCATTGAGTACTCATCAGTACTTATCCTGAAGGGAATACGCCGCATGGCAACCGACTATGACGCACCGCGCAAGACCGATGACGAAATTTCAGCTGACTCCATTGAGGAGCTGAAGGCACGCCGCGCAGACAAGTCGTCTGGTGTGGTGGATGAAGACGAGGCCGAAGCCGCGGAAGGGTTCGAGCTTCCCGGAGCTGACCTCTCGGGTGAAGAACTTAGTGTGCGTGTGCTGCCCCCGCAGCAGGACGAATTCACGTGCATGACTTGTTTCCTCGTACGCCACCGTAGCCAGCTTGCTGAGTTCAAGAATGATCAGCCAATCTGCTCGGAGTGCGCCGCCTAAAGGGCGTCGGCATGGCAACGCTCGACGTGCTCATTAGCACGACCGCTGACGATGTCCCGTTGCCCGTGTACGCCCATCCGGGCGACGCGGGTGCGGACATCACGACGCGCGTTGACGTGACGCTCGCTCCTGGCGAGCGCGCGACGATACCGACGGGCATCAAGATTGCCTTGCCTGACGGTTACGTCGCATTGATTCACCCACGTTCGGGCTTAGCTGCCCGGCACGGGGTCACGATCGTGAACGCACCCGGGACTGTGGATGCTGCTTACCGCGGAGAGATTGCGGTCACGTTGCTCAACACGGACGCACGTCATCCACTGGTGTTGTCCAAAGGTGACCGTATCGCTCAGTTGATTATTCAGCGCGTCGAGCGAGCCGCCTTCATTGAGGTTGAACGCCTTCCCGGCTCTCACCGCGGCGAAGCCGGTTTTGGCTCGACCGGCACCGTCACCTCCGCACCGGCCGAACCATGCTGATGCAACCCACGCCGTTGGATTCCTCCATCGGCGACGCGCAACCGCGCTCATATGCGCGGGTGACGGGCCGCATCGTGTGGGTACAGGTCGAGCCCTCTGATGCGGCACCGCGCTTGACGGCGCGCGTGCAGGACGCATCCGGACGCATGGATGCAGTATTCATGGGTCGACGTGTCATTCCCGGCATAGAGCCGGGCCGAAACATCGTGCTCGAAGGCCGCGTGTGTGAGTCAACCGTCGTGCCGCTGATGTACAACCCCCGTTACCAGCTCATTGGAGCACCATGACGGAGGGAGAGGCGCGCGGAGCGCGCCTACTTGGCGGTGAAGACTTTTCCTTCGCCGCCGCCATCGGCGGTTGGCGCGGATTCGTTGAATCGATCGTTCCTGGGTTCGTCTTTGTGGTGGCATACATCACGGTGGGCGGCTTTAGGGTGCCGGTTATCGCGTCTGTCGCCGTTGTCGTGGTGATGGTGGTTGCTCGCCTTGTTCAGCGCACCCCGGTCACGCAGGCATTATCTGGATTTTTTGGAGTGGCACTCGGCGCGGTGTGGGCATGGCGTGCCGGTGAAGCGGGCGACTATTTCTTGCCGGGGCTATGGATCAACGCCGCCTACGGAGTCGGCGTTTTTGTATCGATGCTGGTGGGGTGGCCGATCGTCGGGATTGCCGTGGGCCTATTCCGCGGAATGGGCACCTCGTGGCGTGAAGACCGCACCATCAAGCGCCGCATGCAAGCCGCTAGCGGGGTCCTTGCGGCGACCTTCGCATTGCGACTAGTGGTGCAGGTTCCCCTATACCTCGCCGGCAGCGTGGCTGCGCTCGGTACCGCCAAGTTGGCGATGGGTGTGCCGCTGTTTGCGCTCAGTCTGTGGGTGATGTGGCTTTTGGTGGGGTCCGTAGGACGGCCGCTAGCGCCTCAGGATCCGCCTCCGCCGACATAACGAACAGCAGTTCGTCGCGAGACTCAAGGGTGTCTTCAGGGCTGGGCGAAATGGTGCGATCGGATCGCATAATGCAGGACAACACAATCTCGCTGGGCCACTCAATTTCACGAATCAACGCGCCCACGACGGGCGACGTTGGAGGTAGCGTGACTTCGACGATTGACGCACCCGACTGGTGGAAGGTGAACACCTTCACGAGGTCTCCGACGGCGACAGCCTCCTCAACCATGGCAGTCATGATGCGCGGGGTGGAGACCGCGACGTCAACACCCCACTGCGCGTCATACATCCACTCGTTGCGTGGGTTGTTAACCCGCGCAACGGTGCGAGGCACTGAGAATTCCGTCTTGGCGAGGAAAGAGATGACGAGGTTGGCCTTGTCATCTCCGGTAGCAGCCACGACAACGTCCATCTGGTCGACTGCCGCCTCCGTGAGCGCCGCAAGTTCGCATGCATCAGCGAGCATCCACTCTGCCTCCGCGACCTGAGCCACGCGCATGGCGCTTGGCGCGTTGTCCATCAAAATGACGTCGTGACCGTGCTCGAGTAGGTCGTGCGCGATCGAGCGGCCCACTGAGCCTGCTCCGGCAATCAGAACCTTCACGCCTTTACCTCCGGAGGACGAGCGAGAGTGCGTTCGGCACTCTTGGCTACGGAGTGCGGCACAGCAAAGTACGCCTCGTCACCAGACTGGAGCAAGGAATCGGCTGTGGGCAAGGTCGCTTCTCCAAATCGCACGATGTAGGCAACGCGGCAAGCAGAAGCTTGCTCCACCTCCGTCAGGGGGTGTCCAACCCAACTGTGGTGTGGCATCAAGCGCCGAATCGACACGCCGGCCGCGGCATCGGTGTAGGCGTCATCTGTCACGCCGGGCAGTATCCGCGACACTATTTGCGAGGTCGTCCATGGCACGGGTGCCACCGTCGGGATTCCAAGGCGGCGATAGACGTCGGCGCGTCCGGAATCGGAGATCCGGGCCACCACATTCTCGACGCCATAGGTTTCTCTCACCACCCTGGCGGCCAGAATGTTGGAGTTGTCGCCGTCCGACACCGCGGCGAAGGCGAATGCATCCTCGACACCAGCGGACACCAAGGTCTCGCGGTCGAAACCGATTCCGGTAATTTTCTGTCCCTGGAACGAGGAGGGGAGTCGGCGGAAGGCGTCCCCAATGCGGTCTATGACCGCAACCGAGTGGCCGCGCGACTCAAATTCCTCGGCCAGCGAAGCTCCTGTACGGCCACAGCCCATGATCACGATATGCACGAGAACCCACGCTATACCCGTTACGCCTAGGATTGTGCGACGTGCGACAGTTTCTAGAAAAGCTTAAGGGGCTCGCCTTCGGGCGACCCGTAGCCACCGACCGTGCACGGCCGGTGATTCTACGGACGCGCCTGGCGCTTCCGGTGTTCGGGGCAGGCATCGTGTCAGCGGTCGCTTATGCGCCCGATGCGGTGCTTGACGCGCTCAGGCGCGGCAGCCAGCAAGGCGCGATGTTGGCCATGGCATTTGGCGTACTTGCGATTTTGTTGCTCTTTGGCTTCGCTTATCGCTCCAACGTGCACGAGCGCCCCGATGAGTTGGGTGACTACGGTCTTGTCCGCGACAAACTCGGTTCGCAGGCTGGCGTGATTACAGGCGCGGCGCTGCTGATCGACTATTTGTTCACGGTTGCTGTATCGGTCTCTGCACTTGCACAGTTCGCGCGCTACCTCACCCCGTGGGCTACCGATTGGCACCTACTTCTCGCTGTCGGCGCGATAGCGCTCATGACGATGGTGGCCTTGCGCGGGATCCGGGACCGCACTCGCGTCTTATTGTTCGTCTTCTTCGGTTTCCTCATAGTTATCGCGTTCGTCGTCGCGTTCGGGCTGGCGCGGCACCCGGACAGCCCACTTTCGCCGATCGCGTCCGACACCCCGACCACGATGACCGTGCTGTTCGCATACGCAGGTGCCATCGCATCGGGCGCGGTGATGGTGACTGGTATCGAGCACCTCGCCTCGTCTGGGCCCTTCCACGCAGAGCCACGCGGCAAACGAGCCGGGCGCACGCTGCTGATCGCGGTTGCTGCCGGAGGCGCGGCTTTCGTCGGAGTGGCATGGCTGGTGTGGTCGTACCGGGTGACCGGCTGGTCCGAGGGGCCGGTGCTCATGCAGGCAGCGGAGCGTGCGTTCGGCTCTTCCTGGGTGCTGTGGATTGTCGCCTTCTCGGCCATCGGCATCCTGTACGCGGCGGCATCGGCCGTGTTCAAGAGGTTCTCTAACCTGACCTCGCTGCTTGCCCGCGATTCGTATCTTCCCCGTCAGCTCGCGACGCGCAACGACCGGCTGGTGCTGCGAGGAGGGGTGCTGCTGGTCGCGGTGCTGTCTGGAATCCTGGTGATCGTTGTTGACGCTGAACTCGACCAACTGATTCACATGTACGTGATCGGCGTGTTTACATCGATCGTGCTGAGCCAATTGGCGATGGTGCGCTTGTTTGACGGTAAGCTCGCGCTCGCGCCGACTGGAAAAATTCGCACCCGTATGGCGCTGACTCGCGCCCTGCACATCTCCGCGGCCATCGTTGCCGCAACGGTGCTGGCAGTGGTCGCGATCTTCAACTTCCTCAACGGGGCATGGTTGGCGCTCATGCTCATCGCGGTGCTCGTGGTCATGATGCGCGCGATTGAGCGTCATTACACCCACGTCGCTGCGGAACTCAAAATCGTGCCTGGAGACCACACCTCCGCGCTTCCAAGCGCGACCCATGGCATTGTGCTGGTCACGCAACTACACCGTCCGGCGCTGCGGACTCTCTCGTACGCAAAGGCCGCGCGCCACTCATCGCTCGAGGCCGTGTCCGTGCGTATCGAGGCGCAAGCCGCAAATCAGCTCCAGGATGACTGGGGCACGCTCACCACAGGCGTGCCATTGGTGATTCTTGACTCGCCATATCGTGACATTGTGGGACCCGTCCTCGCTTACGTGAGGTCCATTCACCGCGACAGTCCCCGCGACGTCGTCATTGTGTACGTCCCTGAGTTCATCGTTGGACGTTGGTGGGAGCGATTGCTCCATAATCGTTCAACTGTGCGACTGCGATCGCAGTTGCTTCATATGCCCGGAGTTGTCGTGGCCGCTGTGCCATGGCACCTCGAATCAGCGCAAAGTGCGCGCGACGCCGCAGCAGCCGGCAAGGATCGAGCTCTCTAGTGACTACCATTCGTCTCACCGTCGGCGCGCCAGCCCACGGCGGCCACTGCGTCGCACGCCACGAGGGTCGCGTGATTTTTGTGCGTCACGCACTTCCTGGCGAGGTCGTTGATGTCGCACTGACGGAGTCCGAGGCCGATGCCACCTTCTGGCGTGCAGACGCGATCAATGTGATCGAGGCATCCCCCGACCGCGTCGAGTCGGTGTGGCCGCAGGCAGGTCCAGGTGGGGTCGGTGGGGGAGAACTCGCGCATGTGTCCCTCGAGGGCCAGCTCAAATGGAAGACCGCAGTACTGCGCGAATCCTTTGAACGCTTCGCGGGTCAAGAATTCACGGGCGTTGTCACTCCCGCGCCGTCTGATGCTGCACGTGGTGGACTGCGTTGGCGCACCCGTGTGGGAGCGGTCGGAGACGTCGAGGGCAGCGCTGCCATGCACTTGTTCCGATCCAAGTCCATCGCGACCTTGACTCAGATGCCGCTGGCGACTGAGGCAATCGAACAAGCACTGCTCGGCCAGCGCTTCCCGGGCGGTTCAGTAGTGCAGGTGGTGCAACCAGCAGACGGCGAGGTACGCGTGCTGGTCGATGGCGTGCGCTGGAACGCAGGTAAGCGCGATAAGCGCGATAACGCACCTGCGAACGTGACTGAGCGCGTGAGCGTCGATGGCGTCGATTACGAGTACCGCGTGGCGACAGGCGGCTTCTGGCAGGTCCACACGGACGCGCCTGCACTCTTGGTGAGTGAGGTGTTGAGCCGGGTAGGTGATGCGCCAGCCGTTTGGGACCTTTACGCGGGCGCAGGCCTGTTCTCCTTGCCGTTGGCAACCGCAGGCAAGCGCGTCGTGACCGTCGAATCTGATGCCGTTGCATCAAAGAACGCGCGTCGCAATATGCACGAGTTCAAGGACGTCACCGTTCTCAACGGGGACGTGCGCAAGACCCTTGCAGCTGCCGCGAGCGACCCTGCCTTGGCGCTAGGAGCAGATGCCGCAGTGGTGCTCGATCCTCCGCGCTCAGGCGCGGGCAAGGCGACCTTGGATCACGTCATGGCGCTAGGTGCGCAGCGTTTGGTCTATGTCGCCTGCGACCCCGTGGCGCTGGCACGCGACACCGCGCTTTTGCGCGCCGGAGGTTACACGCTCGCCGATGCTCAGGCCTTCGATATTTTCCCAATGACACACCACGTGGAGACAATCGCGACGTTCGAACGCGCGTAGGGACAACGTGGGACCGCGGTGCGCGGTTGAGGACGGGCGCGACTGCGGGGTCCGGATAGTATGGAACGCAGCGAACTTACGGAGGAACACATGAGCGAGAACACACTTGGAGCTAAGGCCACGCTGGACGTGGAAGGCAAGTCCTACGAGATCTACCGGCTGGGAGCCGTGCCAGGACTAGAGAAGTTGCCCTACTCGCTCAAGGTGCTCGCCGAGGCCCTGTTGCGCACCGAGGACGGTGCGAACATCACGGCCGAACATGTTAAGGCGCTCGCCGAATGGGACCCGTCTGCGGACCCTGACACTGAGATCCAATTCACCCCAGCGCGCGTTGTGATGCAGGACTTCACTGGTGTGCCCTGTGTGGTTGACCTCGCGACCATGCGCGAGGCCGTGGCGGAACTCGGTGGTGACCCGACCGTGGTCAACCCCCTCGCTCCCGCCGAGATGGTCATTGACCACTCCGTCGTGATCGACGTCTTTGGTCGCAAGGATGCGTTGCAACGCAATACTGACCTCGAATACGAGCGCAACCGTGAGCGTTACCAGTTTTTGCGCTGGGGGCAGACGGCGTTCGACAACTTCAAGGTGGTGCCCCCGGGCACCGGCATCGTGCACCAGGTCAACCTCGAGTACCTAGCGCGCGGCATCATGACTACCGAGCACGACGGCATCACCCGCGCGTACCCCGACTCGTGCGTTGGTACCGACTCGCACACGACCATGATCAACGGCCTGGGTGTCCTGGGCTGGGGCGTGGGCGGCATTGAGGCAGAGGCCGCGATGCTGGGCCAGCCCGTGTCGATGCTCATTCCCAATGTCGTCGGTTTTAAACTGACCGGCGTGATTCCTGCCGGGGCGACCGCCACAGACGTAGTCCTCACGATCACCCAGATGCTGCGCAATCACGGGGTGGTGGGCAAGTTCGTGGAGTTCTACGGTGAGGGTGTCGGCGCGGTGCCGCTTGCTAATCGCGCCACCATTGGCAACATGTCTCCCGAGTTTGGTTCCACGGCTGCGATGTTCCCAATCGATGGCGTCACCATTGACTACCTCAAGCTCACGGGCCGTTCGGCGGAGCAGGTCGCGCTCGTAGAGGCGTACTGCAAGGAACAGGGCATGTGGCACGACCCCGCGGATGCCGACTACGTCGAGCCGGTGTTCTCGGAATACATCGCACTTGACCTCAGCACCGTTGTGCCTTCGATCGCCGGTCCCAAACGTCCGCAGGACCGCATCGAACTTACGAACGCGAAGGCCCAGTTTGGTGCCGATATCCAGAACTATGCCAACCATGAGCCTCAGCAGACTCACGGTCTCGACGAGTCGGTGGAAGAAACATTCCCGGCTTCAGACCCGATTGCGGCCCAGGCTCACGCGGGCGATGCTCCCGAGCCGCGCGACACCGTCCAAGGTGACGTAGGCAGCCGTCCCACCAAGCGTGTACCGATCACGATGGCCGACGGCACCGAGACTGAACTGGACCACGGTGCAGTAGTGATCGCATCGATCACGTCTTGCACCAACACGTCCAACCCTTCCGTGATGCTTGCAGCGGCGCTGCTTGCGCGCAATGCCAATAAGCGTGGTCTGAACGTCAAGCCTTGGGTGAAAACCTCGATGGCGCCTGGCTCCAAGGTGGTAACCGACTACTACGAGAAGGCTGGTCTGTGGCCCGACCTCGAGGCGCTCGGCTATCACCTGGTGGGCTATGGCTGCACCACGTGCATCGGCAACTCGGGTCCGTTGCCCGAAGTGGTCTCGGCTGCCGTCAACGAGAATGACCTCACGGTTGTCTCCGTGTTGTCCGGTAACCGTAACTTTGAGGGGCGCATTAACCCCGATGTGAAGATGAACTACTTAGCATCCCCGCCCTTGGTGATCGCTTACGCGCTTGCCGGCACCATGGATTTCGACTTCGAGACCGACTCGCTCGGCAAGGACAACGAAGGCAACGACGTCTACCTGCGCGAAATCTGGCCCGACCCTGCCGAGGTGGAGTCGATCGTGTTGTCTTCGATTACGCAGGAAATGTTCACCAAGGACTACGCAGACGTGTTCGCAGGTGACGAGCGCTGGCAGGGGCTGCCCACCCCGGACGGTAAGACGTTCGAGTGGGACGCTGACAGCACTTACGTGCGTAAGCCCCCATACTTCGAGGGCATGTCAATGGAGCCTGCTCGCGTGAGGGACATCGCTGGCGCTCGCGTGCTTGCGTTCCTTGGTGACTCTGTGACCACCGACCACATCTCGCCTGCAGGTGCGATCAAGGCTGATAGCCCCGCTGGTCGCTACCTCGATGAGAACGGCGTTGACCGTAAGAACTTCAACTCTTACGGCTCGCGTCGAGGCAACCACGAGGTCATGATTCGCGGGACGTTCGCCAACATTCGGTTGCGCAACCTGCTGCTCGCTGACCACAACGAGGGCGCCGGCGTAGAGGGTGGATTCACGCTCAACCTCTTGTCCGGCAAGCAGGACACGATCTACGATGCCGCGCAATCCTACGCCGATGCCGGTATCCCGCTCGTCGTGTTGGCTGGAAAGGAATACGGCTCCGGCTCGTCGCGCGACTGGGCCGCAAAGGGCACCAGCTTGCTGGGCGTGCGCGCGGTCATCACTGAGAGTTTTGAGCGTATTCACCGCTCCAACCTCATCGGAATGGGCGTTCTACCGTTGCAGTTCCCTGAGGGTGAGTCCGCTGCGTCACTGGGTCTTGACGGCTCGGAAACGTTCGACATCATTGGTGTTAGCTCGCTGAGCGATGGCGCGCACCCGCGCACCCTTCCCGTCAAGGCCACCAAGGCCGACGGAACTGTCGTTGAGTTCGACGCCGTGGTACGCATCGACACTCCCGGCGAGGCGGACTATTTCCGCAACGGCGGCATCCTCCAGTACGTCCTGCGTTCGTTGGTCAATCAGTAGCGCTCAGGCGCGCGCCAGAGCCGCAATGGTCATACACCGCGAACTGAGTCCGAGTGCTGCCCTAGGTGGTGCTCGGACTCGCCCCTCGTCACCTTCGTGATGTTTCACACAAGAACACCCGCCCCGTGGCCGTCGCGCCGCGTCACGGAAGTGAGTCATAAGGGTCGTAGAGTGGGATAACCCCACGTAAGGAGGCATGGTGCTGGAGCGCATTAACTCTCCCCGTGACCTGCGAAAGTTGTCAGCGGACGAACTTCAGGAGCTGGCCGCGGAGATTCGCGACTACCTGGTGGATTCAGTGTCGCGCACTGGTGGTCACCTTGGTCCAAATCTTGGGGTGGTAGAACTGACGATCGGTATTCACCGCGTCTTTGACTCGCCGCACGACTCCATCGTTTTCGACACAGGACACCAGTCGTACGTCCACAAACTCCTCACTGGCAGGCGCGAATTCGGCGATCTTCGTAAGCGGGGAGGGCTGTCGGGGTACCCCTCGCGTTCCGAGAGCGAACATGACATCGTGGAGAACTCGCACGCCTCCACAGCGATCTCGTGGGCAGCTGGCATTGCGCGCGGCAATACGCTCCAGGGCAAGAAGGACTGCACGACTGTTGCCGTCATCGGCGATGGTGCCCTCACCGGCGGAATGGCGTGGGAGGCGCTGAACTCCCTTGGTGACGCCGATGACCGCGTGGTGATCATCGTTAACGACAACGGACGCTCCTACGCGCCGACTATCGGCGGACTTGCGCGCAAGCTCGATGGCATTCGTACCGACCGCCGCTACGAGAACTTCATGGGGTGGGGCAAGCGGACGTTTGAGAACCGCGGTTCGTGGCGAAACTTCATGTACCGATCAGTCATGCACGGCAAGGCAGCGCTCAAGGGCCTGATCGTGGAGCCTGGAATGTTCGACGACTTGGGGATCAAGTATGTAGGCCCGATTGACGGCCACGACCTTGGACGGGTCGAGCAGGCACTGACGCACGCCAAGGACTTCGGCGCACCCGTGATCGTCCATGTGTTGACTGAGAAGGGGCGGGGATATTCTCATGCCGAGAGGGATGTCGTGGATCGTTTTCACGCGGTAGGGAAGATTCACCCCGAGACGGGATTGCCGATTGAGCCATCCCGCTTTGGGTGGACCAAGGTCTTTGCTGACGAGATGCTGGCGGTTGGGCGTGAACGCGACGATGTGGTGGCGCTTACGGCAGCGATGCTTGCCCCAGTCGGTCTCCAGCCGTTTGCAGACGAGTTCCCGGACCGGGTGATTGACGTAGGAATCGCCGAACAACACGCGGTTACCTCCGCTGCTGGGCTGGCGTTCTCCGGACTGCACCCGGTCGTTGCCGTCTATGCGACCTTCCTCAATCGTGCATTCGACCAACTACTGATGGATGTCGGGCTGCACAAGGCGGGCGTGACGTTCATGCTCGATCGCGCAGGCATCACCGGCGACGACGGCGCGAGCCACAATGGCATGTGGGACATGGCGCTCTTGCGGCACGTGCCAGGCCTCAGGCTGGCTGCTCCGCGCGACGAGCCAACGATGCGCGCCGCGTTCCGGGACGCACTGGGCGTAGACGATGCTCCCACAGTGGTGCGCTACCCCAAGGGCGCGATGGGTGAAGACCTCCCGTCGCTACGTACGGTAGGCGCAATCGAGGTGCTTGCCGAGCACGGAGAACTGTCCGGTGGCAACGGAGCACCGATCGTAGTATTTGGCATTGGTTCGATGGCGTCGACGGCGATCGAAGTGGCAGGGAAACTTGCTGCCGACGGCCGACGCGTGGTCGCGGCCACCGCGACGTGGGTACGCCCGCTACCCGAGGGCCTCGCCCAGTTCGTCGCTGGCGCGGAACTTGTGTTGACCGTTGAAGACGGGCTGCGCGACGGGGGAGTGGGCGAGGAGTGGGCCGATGCCGCCCGCGACGCGGGGGTCGACGTGCGTTGGCGTCACCATGGCATTCCCAAGGAATTCCTTGACCACGCCACGCGGGCCCAGATCATCGAGCAAGTGGGGATGGACCCGACGGCGCTCGCCGATGACGCGCGCGCCGCACTGACGGACTAAGCCTCGGGCTGTGCGGCTTCTTGCTCGGCTGATACAAAGGCCGCAGCGAGTACGGGAGCCGTGAGGTCGATTTGCCATTGGCGCGCGCCCCGGCCCGCAAGGTACTCACGAATCCATGGCTCGCCGCCGTCTCGGTAGTCCCAGCAGCATCGGCGCATGGCGTCGGGCTGAAGCAAGTTCTCCGCAGGAATCTCATAAGTCTCAACGAGCGACTGAAATCCTTCACGCGCGTGGGTGAGGCGCAGGTGGGCGTCGGGGCGCCGGTCGCGCCATACGCGAGCCTGCGGGGGGCCGTCGGCTACCGGGCCGCGGCGTGGCGGAAGCTTCTTCTCGTGCATCGTCATTGCTTCCTCGACGGCCGCATACCACTCACGTGCGCGGCGGCGAGTGCCCTTGGACTGCCACTCGCGAAGTGCGACGAGGGCGTCGAAAGAAGCGGGCCTCGCCTGTGCGGCAGCGATGATTGCGCCGTCGCGCAGGATGCGGCCTGGAGACGTGTCGCGGCGTTGCGCCTCGAGGTCACGTGCCTCCCATAGTGACTTAACGATCGCTAGCCCGCGCTGATCGCGCACACTGTGGCAGCCGGAGGTGCGGCGCCACGGGTCAATGCGTGGTGCGGACGGCGGTGCGAGACGCACGGCTTCGAACTCCTGCTTGGCCCATTCAAGCTTTCCGGCGTCGACCAGGTGCGCGTGGATCTTGTCGCGCAGTTCCAGCAGGATCTCCACGTCGAGAGCCGCGTAAACGAGCCATTCGTGAGGCAAGGGGCGTGTCGACCAATCCTGAGCCGAGTGCTCCTTGGCCAGCGCTAGAGCAAGCTCGCGCTCGACCACTGCGGCGAGCCCTACCTTGGGCCAACCCAGCAGCCGTGCCGCGAGTTCGGTGTCGAATACCGAGGAGGGGTGCATGCCGAGGTCGTGCATTCCGGGCAGGTCCTGGCTGGCCGCGTGGAAGACCCACTCAGCGTCGCCGAGCGCGTCCCCAAAGGAACTCAGGTCGGGAAGCGCATCGGTGTCGATCAGAATCAGGCCAGAGCCTTCGCGCTTGAACTGAGCGAGATACGTTGCCTGGCCGTACCTAAAGCCAGAGGCGCGTTCGGCATCGGCCGCTACCGGTCCGGTGCCGGCGGCAAATCGAGTGGCTGCCTCCGCGAGGGCCTCAACGGTGTCGATAATCGGCGGCACACCGTCGGCAGGCATCGTCAGCGGCGTCGCGACGTGACCTTCGGGTTCGGCATCGGGCGCGGGAGCCTCAGCCCCCGTTGGGGTGGATTCGGAGTCGCTCACACGGTCCTTCCTGGCAACATCGTGACACCCTCCGGTAGCGGAGGCACGCCCGCGCATGACGCGAGTAGTTCGGTCCACGCCACAATGTGCGGCGCGATATCAGGGGAGTCAGGGGTCCAAGAGACGCGAAGTTCCACGTTTACCTCCCAGGGCCGCTGCGCCAGTTCACCGAACGAGCGCGACACCACCTTGGTTACCGTACCGCCACGCGCGTGGTGTGGAATCCCGTCGAGCGCATCTCCCAGCCAAGACCAGGCCACGTCGGCCCACATGTCGTCGCCGCCCACCTCGGCCTCGACAACCGCTTTGACGAGGGCTACCACGCGGAACGTGCCCTGCCATGCGTCTTGGCCGTCGGGGTCGTATAGCAACACAAAACGTCCGGATGCGTGCGCGTCGTCCGCGTCAATCTCGCCATTGACGGCGATCGCGAACGGAGAAATGCGGCTGGGCGCAGGGGTCTCCACTAGTGTGACGTCCTGCCGCGTCGATGCGCCCTGTAGCGACCGCAGTGCATCCTGGAACTCCTGCGGGGCGGCGCCGATGTCCTGACCCATAGCCCGAGCGTAAGCGGGCACCCGGTTCAGCCCGGTACGCCACGCTGTCACCGACCCTCTAGGCTGGGTGCCGTATCCCAAAACACTGCTACAAAAGGATGTGACATGGCACTCGCACATATTGGCGTAACTGGTCTTGCGGTCATGGGCCGCAACCTCGCCCGCAATTTTGCACGTAACGGCTTTACTGTCGCGGTGCACAACCGTTCGGTTGAAAAGATGAACTCGTTGATCGCAGACCATGGCGACGAAGGCGACTTCATCGGCTGCGAATCCCTCGAAGACTTCGTCGCAGCGCTGGCTAAGCCGCGCACCGTCGTGATGATGGTTCAGGCCGGTGCCCCCACTGATTCAGTGATCAACTCGCTCACTGAGTTGCTCGAAGAGGGCGACATCATTGTGGATGCGGGAAACGCTCACTACGTTGACACGGTGCGCCGTGAAGCAGAGCTGCGCGAGAAGGGTCTGCTGTTCGTTGGTTCCGGTGTGTCCGGTGGCGAAGAAGGCGCATTGCTCGGCCCCTCGATCATGCCTGGTGGTCCCGCAGAGTCCTATAAGACGCTCGGTCCGATCCTTGAAAAGATCTCCGCGAAGGTCGATGGCGAGCCGTGCTGCGTGCACGTCGGTCCTGACGGCGCCGGACACTTCGTCAAGATGGTGCACAACGGCATCGAGTATGCCGACATGCAGTTGATCGCGGAGGCGTACCAGTTGCTTCGTGAGGGCCTTGACCTCAGCCCCAAGGACATCGGCAAGATCTTCGAAGAGTGGAACAAGGGCGTTCTCGAATCGTTCCTGATCGAAATCACTGCCGAGGTGCTGGCGCAGGTTGATGCAAAGACCGGCAAGCCACTCGTGGACGTCATCAAGGACCAGGCGGGCCAGAAGGGCACCGGTCGTTGGACCGTGCAGTCTGCGCTAGACCTGGGTGTGCCCGTTACTGGCATTGCCGAGGCCACGTTCGCGCGCGCCATTTCTTCGCAGACGACGCAGCGCATTGCCGCTCAAGGTGTGCTTGCGGGCAACGCCGGAGACTTCCACATCCAGAACCGCGAAGGATTTATCGAGGATGTGCGCCTGGCGCTCTACGCCTCGAAGGTCGTCGCCTACGCGCAGGGATTCGATCAGATCCAGGCTGCGTCCGAGGAGTTTGGCTGGAACATCGACCGCGGCGCGATGGCCCGCATTTGGCGCGGTGGTTGCATCATTCGCGCGCGCTTCCTCAACCGCATCTCCGAGGCATACGCTCGCAACCCCGAGCTCGAGACCTTGCTGGTGGACCCGTACTTCGTGGACGAGGTCGCCTCCGGTGTCTCGGCATGGCGTCGCGTGGTCTCGCAGGCCGCATTGGCTGGAGTTCCCTCGCCCGCCTTTGGCTCGTCGTTGTCGTACTACGACTCGCTGCGTGCCGAGCGTCTGCCTGCCGCGTTGATTCAGGGCCAACGCGACTTTTTCGGAGCGCACACCTACAAGCGCATCGACAAAGAGGGCACCTTCCACACGCAGTGGACCGGTGACCACACCGAGGTCGAGGCCTAAAACGCTGCGCTGATCAACGTCGCCAACGGCGAATTGAGAACCCGCCACCTTCGATTTCGTGTGCCAAAGTTAAACCCTTGGGCACGGCGGGGGTGGCGGGCTCTTTTGCGCCACCGACCACCGGCGAGGTGGTCAAGCAAAAGTCGTCAACCAGGTCACGCTCGAGGAGCACAGCGGCGAGAGTCGGCCCGCCCTCGCAAAGGATCCGTGTCATGGAGCGGCGGTTGAGCTCACGCACCACGGTGCGCGGTGAGATATCGTCGGCACCCGCGTAGATCAACCGCTCTTGCCACACGGGACCAAGCTTGCGAGCTACAGATGACGTAGTGGTGGTGATGATCCACGTGTGTTGGGGATCCAGATTCGGGGGCAGATTTCCACTTCGCGTGACAATCGCGAGTTCTACCTGCTGCGTACGGTCATCGAGGTGTCGCGCGTGTTGCATTGCCTCGGGAAGCGTAATGTCGCCATACCGCTCGCGGCGAGCCGTTTGTGCGCCCACGAGGACCACATCGGCCTGAGAGCGCAACGTACGGAGGATTCGGAGGTCCTGGGGGCCGTTGAGCGAGCGGGACGACCCATCCGGCCCGGCGGCCTTTCCATCGGCGCTCTCGATCATTCCTAGGCGAATGGTGTGCGGCGCGTGAGAATACAGGGTGACGAGTTTCGTTTCCGCCGCATCGGGAGGGTAGAGCGCCGACTGAGGTGACCGCATTGTCAGCGTGGGCGGGGCATCGGCAGGCATTCTCGCGTCGCCGCCAGTTTCGCTCTTTGACATCTACCGCTCCTCACCGCTCGGTTGCGCGTACCTGGGCAAGGCTCAATCGCTCTAGGCTAGGCGCGTGAGTCTTACCCTTCTAGGGCGACGTCCGCACCTGTCGCCTGGCGAACTGGTGGCGTCCCTCGTGCCCCCGCCACACTTCCGTGACGCGACCTTTGCGACGTATCGTCCCAACTCTGAGCATACGAGCCAATCAGATGCGTTGGTTGCCTCACAAAGATTTGCCGAGCGCGTTGCTAAGTCTGCGCACAAGGGGCGCCGGCGCGGACGCGGTGCGGGCCTGTACCTGGACGGCGGCTTTGGCGTGGGCAAGACCCACTTGCTCGTGTCGATTGCGCGTGAGGTGGGCGGACGGGTCGTCTATGGCACGTTTGTGGAATACACGAACCTCGTGGGCGCTCTAGGGTTCGCGGCGGCTCGCGGTGCGCTTGAGGAATTTGCCGTGGTCTGTATCGACGAATTTGAGCTCGACGATCCTGGCGACACGCTATTGATGGCGCGGCTCATGCGCGAACTTGCCGATGCGGGAGTCAGCATCGCAGCGACATCCAATACCGTTCCGGGCGCTCTGGGCGAGGGCCGGTTTGCCGCACAAGATTTTCAAAGGGAGATTCAATCGGTGGCCGAGTTGTTCGACGTCATGCGAATTGACGGCCCGGACTATCGTCACCGTCACACAGATGTGTTCCCGGCTCCGGCGACCGTAGCCGATGCCGCGGCGGTGAGTGACGCTGCTGGCGGAACATCCGTGGGTTGGGACGACCTGATCGCTGACATTGCCAAGGTCCATCCCAGTCGCTACGGCGCCTACCTCGACGGCGTGACTGTGCTGGGAATTTCCGGAGTCTGCGCGCTCGAGGACCAGTCGCAGGCGTTGCGGCTAGTGACCTTTGTGGACCGACTTTACGATCGCGATGCTCGGCTGGTGCTTGCGGGCGTCGCTATTGACCAGATCTTTGGCGACACGATGCTGCGCGGCGGATACCGCAAGAAGTACTTGCGCGCGCAGTCACGGTTGCTAGCGATGGTGGCGGGGGAATAGTCACGCGCTCGCGCGCAGTGCCGCAACCCGTGCACGTTCGGCATCGACGTCAAAGCTGGCCTCAGGCCAGCCCAGGTCAAGGCCTTCGAGCGCTTCGCACAGCAACTCGGTGACTGCTAGACGCGAATACCACTTACGGTCCGCCGGGATCACGTGCCATGGCGCCGCGTCGGTAGAGGTCCGCTCGAACATCGCCTCATAGGCATCGCGGAAGTCGGTCCACAGTGCACGGTCTTCAAGGTCGCTGTCGCTGTATTTCCAGTACTTGTCCGGGTGGTGGAGGCGACGCTCGAGGCGGTCGAGTTGCTCGTCCAGTGACACCATCAGGGCGCACTTCACAATCGTCGTTCCATGGTCGATAAGTCGCTGTTCCCACCCGTTGATCTCGCCGTAGCGCGCCTCGATTTCATCTGCGGGCACTAATTGGCGCACCTTGGCTGCTAACACGTCCTCGTAGTGGCTGCGGTCGAATACCCCAATCTGCCCGGCGAGTGGCAGTTCTTTCTCGATTCGCCACAGGAAGTGGTGGCGCAGCTCATTCTTTGTGGGTGCGATGAAACTCGCATGGTCGACCCCTTGAGGGTCCACCATGCCGATCACGTGCCGTACGACTCCACCCTTGCCAGCGGTGTCCATCCCCTGCAGCACCAGAAGTACAGAGCGTGAACCGCCTGTGCGACCATCGGCGAAGAGGCGCTCCTGAAGCTCCGCAAGGTGTGGGCCGCGCTGAGCGATGCGCCTTTTGCCTTTTTTCTTGCCGCCCTTGAAGCCGGGAGTCGAGTGCTTATCAAAATTCGCGATGCTGAACCCGGCGGGTACGCGTAACGCGTCAGAAGGGCGCTTCGCCAGTTTGGGGTGCTTGCCGCTCACGGTGGTCTCCTTCGATATAGATGTCCTCACGCTATTGCGTGAGGCGCGCTGAGGTCCCGAGTTGAGGGGCGAATAATGGCAACGGCGTCGGGACAAAGGTGTATTGCGCCTTCGTCGTGTGTGCCCGCGGACCCCTGGGTGACTTCGCCAAAGGTGGCGACCACCTCGCCGGAGGTAATCGTGACTGCCGTGTCACTGAGGTTTGCGTGCACCACTAGCGGTCCGTGCATCGTCACTACCCGGGGCGAGGACTCGGTAACTCCCGCAGGGTGGGCGTCCCAAGCTGCTTGCGGCAGGGTCGTGGGACGCACCGCCATGATGCTGCGAAGCCATTCGCGAAGATGGTCGTGGACCCCACCGGACGCGCCGACTCCAGGGCCAATTTTGGAGCGTAAAAACGTCGTGCGGTCTTGTGGGTCGGGGACGCTGACGCCGCCCCCGTACAGGGCTTCCCAGCCGTGGCCCCCAAACTCGTTCTTGCGTCCCTGAGACACCGCATGGCCGAGTTCTTCGTCGTGATCCGTGAAGAACATGAAGGGACGAGTCTCACCGTATTCCTCGCCCATGAACAGCATCGGCGTGAAGGGGCTGAGGAGTATGAAAGCGAGGGATGCGGCCTGGGCGCCCGGCGACAAGCGGGTAGCGGGGCGGTCGCCCATCGCACGGTTGCCGACTTGATCGTGATTGGAAGCGCACACCACAAACTGGCGGCGGTCACGCTCAGGGGACACGGGCTTGCCCCACGCCTTGTCGCGAAAGGGCGAATAGGTTCCGCGGTGCCAGAACACCTCGCGGTACACAGTGTCGAGCGCTTCGACGGACCCAAAGTCGACGTAATAGCCGTGGCGTTCCCCGGTCAGGTAAGCATGAAGCGCGTGGTGAACATCGTCATTCCATTGCGCGGTCATGCCGTAGCCTCCCGCGGTCGTAGCGGTCACCATTCGGTCGTCGTTGAGGTCCGATTCGGCGACCAGTGACAACGGGCGTCCGAGTTGATCTGCGAGAGCGGCTACTTCGTTGGACAACTGCGCCAGAACGTGGATATCCGAGTCATCCCGAATCTCGTGAACCGCATCAAGACGCAATGCGTCGACGTGAAAGTCACTCAACCAACGCAAGGCGTTGTCGCAGAAGTAGCGGCGCACCTCGCCACTGCCCGGCTGGTCGTAGTTGATGGCCCAACCCCAGGGCGTCTGGTGAGCGTCCGTGAAGTATGGACCAAAAGGATTGAGGTAGTTGCCTGCGGGGCCCAAGTGGTTGTAGACCACATCGAGCGTGACGCCTAAGCCGTGCCTGTGGGCAGCATCGACAAAGCGTTGTAAGGCACCGGGGCCACCGTAAGCCTCGTGAACCGCGAAGAGCGACACGCCGTCGTATCCCCAGCCAGCACGACCCGGGAACGGTGCCAGCGGCATGAGCTCAACCATCTCCACTCCAACGCTCGCGAGGTCCGCGAGCTGCCCTATCGCCGAGTCGAGGGTTCCCTGCGGGGTGAAGGTACCGATGTGCAACTCGTAGGTGATAGCGCCGCGCGCGTCGCGTCCCTGCCAGGACTGGTCCGTCCACCTGTGCCGACTTGCGTCAAAAGACCGTGAAGGCCCATGGACACCCTCGGGCTGAGCGGCGCCTCGCGGATCGGGGAACGGCCCCTCACCGTCTAGCAGGAAGGAGTAATTGATACCCGGCGGCAATTCTGGCCCATCCCACCAGCCGGGCCGGTCAGCGTCCTCTCGGGGGGCAAGCGCGACGTCGCGGTGGTTGTTCCCAGAGTCATCGCCGGCTCCTGTTCCGGTGCGGGCGGCGGAGTTCGAGGGCGCCGCGATTCGGGCGACCACTGCATCGGCGTTGGGTGCCCAAAGTTCAAGCCTCACGATGCCCTGACCAAGAGGGCGACGGGGGAGTGCTTGAGGAGTTCTGCTAGGGGCACGGCGCCGCCATCGAAAGTACCGCGGCCGATCGTGTCGTGCCATTTTCCTTCAGGCAACTGAACCGTGTGTTCGGCCCAGCCGCCCAGGTGCTCAAGATCGAGGGCGACACGGGTCGCGACGGTGATCGCCACCGGATCGTCCCGGACGGTGCGCGCAAATACCACTGCGTGGCCGGACGACGATGCCAGCGGGAGATAGCCCGAGTGAGCGCCGATGAATGCCTCGGGATTGTCGCGGCGCGTGTGCAGTGCGCGTGCGGTGACTTGTAACTTCTCCTCGCCCAGTGAGCGAGGCTTGGACCGACCCAGCACTCGGCCGAGCACCGAGGCGTTGGCGTCAAAGTCGACCGCCCGCCGGTTGTCCGGGTCGACCAGGGTCGGGTTGACTGACTCGGTGCCTTGGTAGACGTCGGGTACACCCGGAATGGTGAGTTGGATGAGCTTCATACTCAGCACCGCGGCACGCACCCCAGCGGAGGTCCGCTCGTGCCAGGCCGTGACGTCAGAGAGAATTTCACCATCCTTCCATGTCTTCTTCGCGAATTTGAGGACCGCATCCTCATAGGTCTCGTTGATCGACGTCCAGGTGGTGTAGGTCTTAGATTCGCGCATTGCTTTCACCAGGTACTCGGAGAGTCGAGGCCATTGCATGAACCCGGACTCGTCTGACGTGCCCGCCAAAATCTGCCACCATAGGTTTTCCATGCGCCCGTCCAGCTCACTGGGGCGGATCTTCTCTGAGATGTTCTGGAGGTTGCGCACCACGTCATCCCAAGCCTCGGGATCTTCGCTGAGGACTCCTAGGCGTGCGCGGATGTCCTCGGAGCGCTTGGTGTCATGTGTCGATAGGCAGGTCATGGCATGGGGGTACGTCTGCTGCTGCTCCGCCGCCCAAGCGTGGAATGTTGCCGGCGGCATCGCGAACCTGGAAGCGGGTGAACCCACCTCGCACAGCGGAAGCAGGTGCGTCCAGCGGTAGTAAGCGGTGTCCTCGATGCCCTTTGCCATGACTGCGCCGCATGCCTGCTGGAAACGCGTGATGAGTTCGTGTCGATTGGTGTCCTCGGTGCGGCCTGCGCTGCCCACCTCGGCGCCGCGGAGTAGATCCACAACAACTTCGAGAGTCTCGTGGCGCTCGGGATCGAGCATCTGGCGTGCGCGCTGCTCCGCGTGAGCAATAGCCTCGAGCGACATCGCCGTGGGTGGCACACCTGACACTACGTACGCGCGGTAACGGTCAAATGTCACCAGCAGCGTGCGGAGGCAGTCGTACAGCGAGCGCCAGGTGTGGTCGCGCAGGCGCACGTCGGAATCGCAAATGGTGTGAGCGATCGTCGCAAGGCGGTGCACCTCGCTCGACAGCGTCTCTTTGACGATCTCGCGCTTGGCCTCGTCGATGATTGCGGGCAGTGCGCCCATCGCGTCGCCGGTGACCCGGTGCAGTGTGCCTGCCAGCGGGGACGATCCCGCGGGGTCCCGTAGGAGCGCGCCGATGCGCCATGCGGCGTCGTAACCGGTGGTTCCGGCTGTCCTCCAGGAACTCGGCAGGTGCTCCTCGTCCTCAAGAATTTTTTCCACCACGATCCATGCACCGTTGGTAGCGTCAGACAGTCGCGCAATGTATCCGGCCGGGTCAGCGAGGCCGTCGGGGTGGTCGATGCGCAGGCCCTCGAGGGTGCCGTCGATCACGAGGTCCACGATCACCTGGTGGGTCGCATCGAATACGTCGGGGTCCTCGACTCGTACGGCCACGAGCGATCCGACGTCAAAGAATCGGCGATAATTGAGTTCCTCGTTCGCCACGCGCCAGTAGGCCAGGCGATAGTGCTGTTCCTCGACCAATGAGGCCAGCGGAAGATTCTCCGTGCCCTTGCGGACTGGGAACACGTGATCGTAGTAGCGCAACACGTGGACGTCGCCGGACGACTCGAAGCCGGGCACCACCATGGTGTCAAGCGTGAGCTCGCCGCGTGCCAATACCGTTCCGATGCGTTCGCCAAGGACCGGCATCAGGACGGGGTCGCCGCTGGACCAGTCCACGTCGAACCAGTGCGCGAACGCGGACTCCTCGCCATCCTGCAGCACGGACCACAGCGCTTTATTGTGGAACGCAGGAGTGGGCACGGCCATGTGGTTGGGGACGAGGTCCGCGATCAGGCCCATGCCGCGTTCGCCTGCAGCCCAGGACAACTGCCGCAGCCCCTCTTGTCCGCCCAACACTGGGGAGACGCGCGAGTGATCGACGACGTCGTAGAAGTGGGTCGAGCCGGGTGCGGCCTCAAGAATGGGAGAGAGGTACAGGTGCGAAACACCGAGCGCCTGGAAGTAATCCAACTGCGCCGCGGCATCGGCGAACGTGAAGTCCGCGTTGAGTTGCAAGCGGTACGTCGAGACCGGCACGGGAGCGCCAGATCGATGGCCAAGTCGCCTGCTACGTTCCTGAGTGACGTCTGTCATGTGAGCAACCAATCCGTTGGTGTCATTGTGGCAGACAGAGCTAGCGGCCTGGTTGCGCATTTTCTGAAAGCGAACAACGCACCTACCCCCCCTATTGGCTTGATTTCGCACGTTTTCCGCCTCTCGCCACGCCTATTGGCTTGTCTTCGCACAGAACCCCATTGGGTACGGTGACAAGTATGAGCAATGACTTGACCGCCTGGGATGTAGCCGACTGGCGCAGATCGACCTTCGATATTTATAGCAACGTGCGGGCGATGCGGGACCCGGCGCGCGCGCATGCACTGTGGGTGCAGCGACGGCGCGAGATGCTCGTCACTCACCCCGCGTCACCGGTTTCCTCACAGGATCGATCCAACCCAGGCATCGGCGAGGTAGCGACATACGACCCCAATTACCGATTCATCGTAAAACTTGACGTCGATGTGCCGGTGTTGACTCGTGATGTACAGACCGGCACCGATGGCGTGGTTCCGTTCGAACGGCTCGGGATAGTGCGACTACCAGGCTTCGGAGCCCTGGATGTGTGGCGACTCAAGTCGTATGGGGGTGGGATCTTTGTGCCTTTGCGCGACACCACCGCAGGCAAGACCACCTACGGCGCAGGACGATACCTACTCGACACCATCAAAGGCGCCGACCTGGGCGGCAATGCGAGTGGGCTTGTTGTCGATCTCAACTTCGCGTACAACCCGTCATGCGCTTATGACGAGGCGTGGGCGTGCCCGCTACCGGGACCGGGAAATCGGCTCGACGCAGAGGTTCCGGTAGGGGAGCAATACGCCGGATAGCGGTGCCGCGAGGAAACGCAGGGAGCCAGCGAAAAATTGGGTTAGCGGCATAAAAGTGTGTCTCCTGTCAGCGTGTCGCGGCTGCCCTGGGGTGGTGGTTTAGCGTGAGCGTCCTGCCCAGCCTTGGCGGGCCCAGAGGCCTTCCTCGGCTGTTGTGACGGTGT